>Ga0181595_10003526_pt1 | contig 14887 bp, 10 predicted proteins | sample 041ome_7_FD_145604 | JGI IMG/M metagenome (GOLD analysis project Ga0181595, IMG submission 145604) | Coastal salt marsh microbial communities from the Groves Creek Marsh, Skidaway Island, Georgia - 041401AS metaG (spades assembly) | ecosystem: Environmental > Aquatic > Marine > Intertidal zone...
CGGCTGGAGTATTGCCTTCTACTTTTGGACGGGTAATGCCGTAACCTGTAGCAGTAACGCGGCTTGAGCTGATACCGTGTTCGTTTGACAGAACCTGAGCAACAGCGTCAGCACGACGTTGAGATAACTTCAGGTTATACGCTGGAGTACCTACGTTTGAAGCATGACCGCCAATTTCAACATCAGTGCCAGGGAAACGTTTCAGGAATGCCGCAAGTTCAGCAATTTCTGCTTTGTATTCTGGTTTGATTTCAGCTGAGTCGTTAGCAAACTGAGCTTTTAAAGTGAAGTTCACTTCTTTTTCTGTGAAGATTGAACAACCAGTTGCATCTACTTTATCAGTAGCTGGAGTGCCTGGACACAGATCGCTTGAATCTGGTACGCCATCCTTGTCACTATCAGCAACTACAACAACCGGAGCTACTGGTTCTGGAGCTGGAGTCGGTTCTGCTACAACAGGAGCATCACCAAACAGCACTGACATACCTAATTTAATGTTGGCGTCGGCAAAACTTTCGTTAATGCCCTGGAAGCGGTTCATTTCACCATACACTGAGAAATTCTCAGTCAGGTACTTACGGTAACCAACACCAACGTTTAGTGCTGTCGCGTCGTCAATCGTCTCAACATCTAAATGTTTCAGACCACCTAAAAAATAAGCAGATGTACCAGCGATATTGTATAACACATCAATACCAACACGCTTGCCAACCAGCTTATCGTCTGACAGCAGTTGTTTCAGGTGTTGTCTGCTGAATTCTGCACGCAGAGCCCAGGTTTCATCCAGATTGTAACCAACTTCTAAACCGTAACCGTAGCCTCTGTCGAGGTAAGACCATTCGGCTGATTCTGTTTTATCGCCGTCCGGGAAATAATATTCGCCGAAAACAGAACCAAAAACACGGTCAGTGACTAAAGGTTTTGAACTATCTGCTAAAACAGCAGTCGAAACTAAAGTTGCCATAATGGCGATTGCGCTAGTACTGAGTTTCATCCATATCTCCTAAGAGGTAAATTGCGGCCGCTATTCTATTTCACTAAAAAATTTAGTCAAATTTAGCGGCTCGTTATTACGAATTTAAGTCAGATATCCATCTGACTTTTTACCCTGATGCCAAGTTTACCTTAAATAACTGAACCTTAGGTTAACAAAGCCATCAATTACAGCTGTTCCTCCAATGCTAAAACGGACAACTAACTTCAAAGTGTAGTTCAGTTCCTGAAGTTGGGTGTCTGAACGCTAAAGAGCCGGCGTGTAACTGAAGTCGATCCACTGAACCTTTTCCTTGTTCAGTGCCGTAAAACTTGTCTCCGAGGATAGGATGACCAAGCCACAGCATATGTACCCTAAGTTGATGAGAGCGCCCTGTAACAGGTGTTAACTCAACTTTTGTCCGGTGTTGGTTTCGTTCCAGTACCCTGAAGTACGTTAACGATGGCTTTCCGGATCCAAAATGCACCATTTGTTTCGGACGATTAGGCCAGTCACATAACAGTGGTAAATCGACTGCGCCAGAGTCTGCTTGGACCTGTCCTTCCAGCAAGGCAAAATAACGCTTTTGGGTCTGACGTAATTCAAATTGTTTATTTAAAACCCGCTGACTATCAGCATGCATCGCCATGACAACTAAGCCTGAGGTGGCCATGTCCAGCCGGTGGACTATACGGGCTTGTGGCCACACCAGACGAACCCTGTAATCCAGGCTATCTTTATGTTCAGGAGCTTTACCCGGAACAGTCAATAAACCACTTGGTTTATTCAGGATCACGATATCGTCATCCTGAAAAACAATATCCAGATAGGGGGTCGTTGGCGGCCTGTATTCAAGTAACATTGTATTCACTTTTAGTCATGACTGACAACCACAACCCGCAACGCATCAAATTTTAACCTGGCTTTACTAATGTAATCCGTCAATTCTTGTTGCTGTTGTTGTAAATGCGTGATTTCTTCCGGTCTGACCGATGGATTGAGTTTTTGCAGAGCCTGCAATCGTTCGACTTGTGAACTGAGTGCCTGTTGCATCTGAGCTTGAGCTTGTTGTTGCACCTCAACAAGACGCACAGTGGCAAGTTCCTGAGCCTTGCCTATCAGTGGATGGATGTAGCTTTGTAGAGCCTTCACCATTTTTGCCGCAGGTTGGCGCCCCACAGGTTTTAGTTGCTTGTTAAACTGTTCAAAACCTACGTTTGCAGCCAGATTTTTGCCACTTTTCTCAAGCAGCAAGCGTACTGGTGTTACAGGTAAATAACGACCCAATTGCAACTCTTTTGGCGCGCTGGCCTCGACAATAAATACAAACTCTACGAAATAAGTGCCGGCAGGCAGTGCTTTGTTTGGCAATAAAGCAACAGAACTATTACCCATTTGCTCATTGGTGAGAATATCCAGAGTGCCCTGTACCATAGGATGGTCCCAGCTTAAAAACTGAATATCTTCCTGAGCTAAAGCTGTAGCTCTGTCAAAAGTCACGCTGATCCCGTCGTCGTCCAGCATAGGGTAATGGCTGTGCAGATGCTCAGACATGGTCAGTACCATGCTGTTTTCACCGCGGTCGTCCTGATTAACACCTAATACATCCCAAGCTCTTAACATGAACATAGGTAACTTAGTTTCGTCATCCAGAGCGGCGATAGCATCTGCTAACTCCAGAGCTTTTCCACGGCCTGAGCTATTGATCTCCAATAGTTTATCACGGCCTTGTTCCAGCTTTTGTCTGAGTTGCTGGTTCAGCCCTGCACTTTTTTCAATCAGCGCCTGAACCGCAGCCTGATCCACTGTATTGGCTGAAAGCAATTCAAAGAGTTCAGCTGCAACCTGTTCAAATACAGAGCGCCCGGTTTGGCAGGTCTGACTGAGCGCCTGCAAACCCTGTTGATACCAGTCCAACAGCACTTGCTGCGGATGATCTGCAAAATAGGGGATATGAATCTGAATATCTTCGGTCTGGCCAATCCGGTCAAGGCGGCCTATCCGTTGTTCCAGTAAGTCCGGATTCAAAGGTAAATCGAATAACACCAGGTGATGAGCAAACTGGAAGTTACGGCCTTCACTGCCTATTTCCGAGCAAATCAGCATCTGGGCGCTGTTATCTTCCTGAGCAAAGTAAGCAGCCGCCATATCGCGTTCAACTATGCTCATGCCTTCATGGAAGACCGAAGCCCGAATGCCTTCACGTACCCGAACCGCTTCTTCCAATGCAATAGCTGTGTCCGCATGAGCACAGATCAGTAAAAACTTACTGCGTTTATGTTGTTTCAGCAAAGCGATTAGGTGATCAACTCTGGGATCAAACTGCCACCAACTGCTGCCTTTGCCTTCAAACTCTTGAAATACCCGCTCTGGGAATAAGCTGGCTTTGGCCTTTTGTTCCAGACTTTGTTGTTTATTAAAGGCTTGTTGCACTTTAAGCGCATTTTTATATTGTTCTGGTAACGGCAGGGCGACCGCTTTTGGCTGTCGTTGCGGAAATCCTGAAATAGCGCTGCGGCTGTTGCGGAATAAAATCCGACCTGTGCCGTGACGGTCTAATAACTGGTTTAACAGTTGCTGTTTTGCTTGTTCAATAGCATCAGCATTGCTGTCTGTTTGCTGCAAAGTAGTTATTGCCGCTTTGATATCGCTTTCGGCCAGCAATTGACTTAGCGCTTGTGCCGATGTCTCACTTAATGGCACTTGCTCCAGTACAGCTGCAGCTAAATCGGCAATTTGTTTATAGCTCTGTTCTTCATCGATAAAGCTTTGATAATCGTGAAAACGGTTTGGATCTAATAAACGTAAGCGGGCGAAATGGCTTTGATGACCTAATTGATCCGGAGTCGCTGTGAGTAATATTAAACCTGCGGTACCTTCGGCAAGCTCTTCAATTCGTTGGTATTCTGTACTTACGGTCTCTTCGCTCCACTGCAAGTGGTGGGCTTCATCTACTACTAATAAATCCCAGTCGGCATCCACGGCTTTTTGATGGTGGCTGCGTTTTTTCACCAAAAACTCGAGACTGGTTAGAATCAGTTGTTCAGTTTCAAATGGATTACCACCGTCCAAAGAGGACTCGATACAGCGCTCGTCATCAAAAATAGAAAATTTCAGGTTAAAGCGACGTAACATCTCAACTAACCATTGATGCTGCAGTGACTCAGGTACCACCACCAGCACTCTTTTGGCTAAACCTGCCAATACCTGTTGGTGAATAATTAAACCTGCTTCGATAGTTTTACCTAAACCTACTTCATCGGCCAGTAATACGCGTGGAGCATGACGCTTGGCCACTTCTTCAGCAATATACAACTGATGTGGGATCAGGCTCATCCGGCCGCCCACTAAACCTTGCAATGGGCTTTGTTGCTGGCGGTGCAAATGTTGCCAGCTTTGATAACGTAAGGGGAAAGTTTCAAAACGGTCGACTTGCCCGGCAAATAAGCGGTCCTGAGGTTGGCTGAAACTTATAAAGTGATCGAGGAATAATTCGCGTAAGGCTACAGTTTCATGGGTGTCAGTGCGGGTGCCATGATAGATAAAACAGTCGTTTTTGCTTTCAACTTCACTGATTACTATAGAAAAGCCTTCGGCACTTTTGACCGTATCGCCAGGGTTAAACTGAACACGGGTCAGCGGTGCTTCTTGAATAGAGTACAGACGATTTTCGCCACTGGCCGGAAACAGCAAAGTCAGCATCCTGCCTTCCTGTCCAATCACAGTACCTAAACCTAAATCCGACTCACTGTCGCTGATCCAACGTTGACCCAAAGCAAATTTTATCATCTTGTCCTCACTGCAGAAAATGGCGCGACATGTTACAGCGAAATGCCCGATACCGCATCAGCCCGGACGACGTATTTTTTACCATAGATTAAAAATCGTCATCTATTGGTCATACAGACAGTGCATTTTTGCTCTAAGCTTAGATCAAATGCATAAAAGCACTGACAGTTCTGTCATTACTGAACTAAAACATCATCAACAAGTCAGATGCTGTAGACCGATAATAAGTAAGGATTGTTGTATTTTGCCATGAACATTCATGGTTTTTATTGTCGCTAAGGAGCTGCTTATGGCGCGAAGAAGAGCTAAAGATAAAAAAATATACGTTCTGGACACCAACATTCTACTGCACGAACCTTTCGCCTTCTTAAACTTTCAAGAACACGACGTTGTCATCCCGATGACTGTACTCGAAGAACTAGACCATATCAAAGACAAGCACAAAGACGTTAGTCGTGAAGCTCGTATCGCTATTCGTGCACTGGAGGATGTTTTAAAAGACGCTTCACCTGAACAAATGTTGCAAGGGGTTGCTTTACCCAGCCATTCCGAAGAAAAAAATGCCGGTCATTTATTTATCATTAATGACCATCATATCAGCGACCAAATACCGGGCTTACCCGGAGGTGAAAACGATCATTTAATTATTAATACAGCGCTATTTTTACAGCGGGAAAAAGCGCCGACCAAAGTGATTCTGGTCACCAAAGATATCAATATGCGCCTGAAAGCCAAAGGGGCCGGACTGAAACTGGTTGAAGACTATCGCACTGACCAGTTGATTGACGATGTTCGATTTTTATATAAGGGCTATTACAAGTTTTCCGGTGATTTCTGGTCTGTGGTGAAAGATTGCCGCACCCATAACGAAGGCCGTGAGACCTATCATTTTGTACCACGTTCTGTGTTGCCTAATGCCTATATCAATGAATATCTGATTGATGAAGCCGAAACTTTTGCCGGCAGGGTGCTGGAAATCAATGAGCAGGAAATAAAAATACTGGATTTAGGCTTTGAGCGTCTGATGCACAAACATGCCTGGGGGATCCACCCGAAGAATATCTACCAGGCTATGGCGTTAAATGCTTTGCTGGATCCGGATATGGACCTGGTGATACTTACAGGTCCTGCGGGTTGCGGCAAAACCTTAATCGCATTGGCTGCTGCTTTGGAGCTGGTGATTGAAAAAGGCTTATACGACAAAGTCATAGTGACCCGCAACACGCCGGAAATTGCTGAATCTATAGGTTTCTTACCAGGTACAGAAGAAGAGAAGATGGCGCCATGGCTGGCGGCTATCACCGATTCGCTGGAAGTGCTGCATAAAACGGATGAGCATCCTCACGCCAGCGTGCAATACATAATGGATAAAGCCAATATCCAGTTTAAGTCGGTTAACTTTATGCGAGGCCGCAGCATTCAAAATGCAATAGTACTGCTGGACGAATGTCAGAATTTAAGTGCGGCGCAGTTAAAAACTATTATCACCCGGTGTGGCGAAGGCACAAAAATTATTTGCTCCGGTAACTTGTCACAAATTGACAGCAATTACCTGACCGCTGTGACTTCGGGGTTAACTTATATAGTGGAGCGGTTTAAAAACTTTGAAGGCAGCACCACCATTAATCTCAATGGTGTAGTGCGTAGCAGATTGGCCTCATTTGCTGAGGCTAACTTATAACCATAAATAAAAGCCCCGCAGCAAGGCGGGGCTTTGTGTTTGTTAAGCTGTTTTCAATCTGCGTCTGCCCCAGGCCAGAGCTGTCAGTCCCAGCAGGCTAAACCAGCCCAGACTGCCACTGTCTTCTTCCACTATCACAACCTGTGGCTTGTCAAAGGAATAGTCTTCCAGCGGCAGTTCAGCCAATGCTGGTTCATCGAAGCCTGAGATTTCTGCCAATAAGTCGTTGTAATCGGCATCATAAATACGGATCACTAAATCGTAATCCGCTGGGGGCAAGCTATGCAGCAGTTCACTTTCAATCGCAAACCAGTCGTCAGCACTGGTGCCATACAGCGTAAAGACTGAGCTGGTGTGGATAATAACTTCGGGAGCTCCGGTGCGTTTAAGCGCGAAGTGGGCATAAACAGGCACAGCAGTATAGTTGGTATCTGCATCAAAACGAACATACAGGCTATGGTAAAACCCGTTGTTGTTTATGTCGGATTCAAATGAGATATCAATAGTGTCGAACCAGACGTTGTTTTCGACGCTTTGAATTAAAGCGCCGCTGCTGCGCAGCGCCATTTTGGGTTTAGCTGTTTGCACGACCTCAGAGGGCAGTTTAAAAGACTCTTTGGTGGATGCGATCTCTGCAGTCGAGGCCAGAGAGGGGAAAATCCCGGAACTTATCACAAATAAACTGGCCAACAAAAATTTACGCATACACAGAGCCTCCTTAGCTTTGTTATCATTACAGGCTAATGGCCATGAATACTGGCTGAACTTCTTTTTAAGTGAAAAAATAATTTGAAACTATCAAAAAAGCTCCAAATCACCACTCCACAACAGGCTATTGAGGCTTTGGTTGCTGCGGCGCCACAGCTGAGTAAGGGCCGGCTGAAAGATGCAATGAATAAAGGGGCTGTATTGTGGCGTCGTGGCAAGCAAAACAAAAGGTTACGCCGAGCTCAGGCCGATCTGTTGCCAGGAGATAGCCTGGAACTGCATTACGACGAACAACTGTTGCAGCGCAGTTGCGATCCAGCTGTACTGATCCATGAATTACCTGGCTACAGTGTCTGGTTTAAACCTGCAGGCATGTTGTCTCAGGGCAATGAGTGGGGAGACCATCTGTCCTTACTGCGATTTGCGGAATTACACTGGCAAGGCAAACGTCAGGTGTTTTTATTGCACCGTCTGGATCGTGAAGCCAGTGGCTTGGTGTTGATTGCACATACCAAGCAAGCGGCTGCGGCTTTTAGCCTGATGTTGCAGCAACACAAAATAGCTAAAGAATATCGCATTGAAGTCAAAGGTCAGTTGTCAGAGGAGCTGATTGCAAAAGCTGTCCTGAATTACCCGTTGGACGATAAAGCATGCAGCACGGAATTTGAGCTGGAGTCTTATTCAGAAGAACGTCGTAGCAGTATAGTTCGGGTCAAGTTAATCACTGGCCGTAAGCATCAGATCCGTCGCCACTTTGCTCAAGCCGGGCATCCGGTCATGGGAGATCCGGCTTATGGTTCAGGCAATAAAAATGAACAGGGCTTGATGTTGCAGGCGGTAAAACTGCAGTTTATTTGTCCTTTCCGTAAAACAATGATGGAGTTTGTAGTACCAGATCAGTTGTTACAAGGTCAGATATGAGCCAGTTGTTGTTGTAAGCTGGCGCTCAGTGAAACGCCGTTGGCCTGGATTTCTAACAAACCCAGGCTAATGGCGTTAAACAAATCCTGACGCAGTTGCTCTCCCTGCCATGCACAAGGTCTGTGTTGATGGCACTGATAAGTCAGTTGCAGCGCGCCTTGCAATCCTTGTTGTCCAGCCAGATACAAGCTGTACCACACCAGTTCGCGCATTGCATCTAAATCCTGTTCGCAAATACGCTCTGAAAGCAGTTCGTGTAAAGGCAAAACTGCCGAGTGAGCCTGGTAGGCTGCAGGTAAACTTTGCAATAGCTGTTGTTGCAGCTCGCCAGCCTGCTGCTGCGACGTACAATACAACCAGAATTCCTGATCGTGTTCGGTCCAGAACATCGCCTGATCCAATCTCGCTCTGAACATTTCCAAATCGGCGCCGACTTGCTGTATGCCTTTCTCCAGTAAAACCTGAGTTTGTGTTGGCATTATCATCAAAAGCTGTCCCTGAGTTTTCGCTCTGTGATGATGCAGCAACAACTCAGTAAAACTGCGCCATTGAGTCATAGGTATAACAGCACTTGTCCGGGATTTTTTCTGTTTGCTCAGCAGTAAAAGTAGCCCAAACAGGACGAACGCCAGCAATGCCAGACTAATTAACAACCATTGTTGTAATTGAGTTTGCTTACGGATATGTAACTCTTGCTGCTTTTCCTGGTGCAGCTGTAATTCAAGACTACTTTGCAGATTATCCAGTTGTATTTTGCTGGTGTCATTCAACTTAGCAACTTCCAACTGGTTCGCTGTTTTTTCCAGTTGATAAGCTTGCTGCCATTGTTGTTCAAGAGCTGCTAATTCTGCATTTAAGGCTAAATGTTTACTTTTCAAATAAGCTGGCAGCTTATCTGGTTCAGGTGCAGCCTCTGCCAGCATGGTTTTGGCGGCTTTATAGTTTTGTTTTTTGATAAAGATGTTGGCCAGAAACAAAGCGGTTTCGGCTTTGACCGATGGTACAGAAACCTGGCTGGCTAACTGATGAGCTTTAGTGAGCAGCTGTTCGGCTTGCTCAAGATCACCTTGCTCCAGTGCCAGCTCGGAAAGGCTGACATTGGCAGAGAGCAGCATATAGGTGTCCTTGCTATCTACAGCCAGTTTTAAGGCTTTGTTATAGGTTGCTTTGGCGTTGTCTAATTGCTTCAATACCAATTGGCTGTCACCACTATTAATCAGCGCATTGACCTGACTACTCAGGTTGCCTAATTGCTGATACAACCGAGTAGCCTCGATAAAGTACTGTAGCGCCAGTTCATGCTGTTGCAACTTTTGATAAGCCATACCCAAACGCATACTAATAGAGGCAATAGCTTGCTGATCATCTAGTTCGGCAGCCAAGGCCAAAGCAGATTTAAAATACTGGTAGGCTTTACTCAGATTATTGTTTTGTAAGTGGATGCGTCCGAGCATCAGCATTGCATCCAGCTTTCGCTGTTTGTCTTCAGCTTTGGTTGCCAGGGCCAGACTTTTTGTGGCTGCTTTCATCGCAAGTTCTGCATTTCCCAACTGATTATAGGCTTGGGCAAAACTCTCCAGAATATCCATACGGACGCTGAGTATCTTTGGCGTCTCTTCGTCCGGCAAAATCGTATCTGCCAGCGTTAGTTTTTCGATGGCCATGGCGGTATCGCGATAAAATACGCCATAGATTAAAGCTTGCATTAACAAAATACGCCCCGCCAGCTCAGTGTCTGGTTCTAAAGTCATCGCCTTATTGCTAATCTCCAGTGCGGCTTCTTTGTTCTTCAATGCATAATGGCTGTAAGCCAGTAAAAAATGCTCTTGGGCCGTTTTGGCTGGTTGGCTGAGCTGAGAATCCAGTTGTGCCTGCGGATTCGCTTTGGCTTGCTGCATTAATTGCGTCAGATCTGCCGCCTGAACAGAAAAAATAACCAGCACTAATAAAATGCTTAAAGCTTGACGCATGCAGCAATTCTCCAAAAAATAGACAACGCAGTGTAACTGAAAGAAAATCAGACAGCTAGATGAAAGCGACGAGGTGCTTAGTGACTGATAATAATGGATATTTATGGCTAAAGCAGTGGCTTTTTTATAGCCTGAGACAGCAGTTGCCTGGCCAAGGCTCAGGATATGAACAATTACAGCTTTTAAGTCAGCTTCAGCCGGCACAACATTTCATTATTGGTATCAGTGGTTCCCAGGGGAGTGGAAAAAGTACTCTTGCTGCAGCCCTGCAACAATTGTGGCTTGAGCAAGGTGTATTGTCTGATGTGATCTCGCTGGATGATTATTATCTCGCGCCTGAGCTGCGGTTAGAACGCGCCAGTCTCTGGCACCCACTTTTTGCGGAACGTGGTGTGCCGGGAACCCATGACACAGCCTTATTGCTCACTCAGCTTCAGGCTTTCAAGTCCGCTCAGGCACAAAGCTGGCGTCGCTATGATAAAGGTCAGGATAAGGTTGCAGGTTGCCTGGCGAAAACTGACGCCCGTTTGCTGATCCTGGAAGGGTGGTGTGTTGGCGTGGCAGCTCAGACAGAGGCACAGGTATTGCTAAATCCAAATCTGCTTGAACAACAACAGGATCCGGATGCGCTATGGCGGCGTAAAGTCAATCAGGTACTCAAAGATGAGTATCAACAGATCTGGCAGCTTGTCGATAATCTTGTTTGGTTAAACGCGCCGGATTGGGATGCTGTATGCCGTTGGCGAAGCTGGCAGGAGCGCCCTCTGCAACAGCAGGGTCTTGGGAAAAGCCCAGCAGAACTGCAACACTTTATGTCGTACTTTGAGCGTTTGACCCGCGAAGGCTGGCGGCAACTACCAGATCTGGCGGACTTCATTCTGACCTTGGATCAGGAGCACAATCTGCAGAAGCTTACACCTGACGAATAGGTCGTCCTGCCAGAAAGGCCTGTAAATTTTCTGCCAACTGCAGCACCAGTCGCTGCATAGCCTGTCGGCTGGCCCATGCCACATGAGGGGTAATAATCAGGTTTGGTAAATCAGAACGCAGTAAAGGATGATTGGCAACTGGAGGTTCGCTGCTCAATACATCCAATGCTGCTCCAGCCAATTTACCTGTTGCTAAGGCGTTTGCCAGAGCAGGCTCATCAATCAACCCCCCTCTGGCTGTATTGATCAGTATTGCTTGTGGTTTCATCCAGCTTAACCTAGTCGCATTGATTAGTTTTGCAGTGCTGTCGGTTAGCGGGCAATGCAGGGACAATACATCTGCTTGACGCAGAGCGACTTCGAAGGCGGTTCTGCCGGTACGGATTTTTTCGGCTTCGGGTCGCTCTGCGATCAGCACCTTCATACCAAAAGCCTCGGCCAGACGGGCCGTAGCCTGGCCTAAATCACCAAAACCCAGCAACGTCATAGTTTTGCCTGCCAGTTCTTCTATCGGCTGCAAATGCAAACAAAATTGCTTACTTTGGCTCCATGTGCCTTGCTGTACCGCCTGATGATAACAATGAATATGGTTGGTCAATTGCAATAATAAGGCAAATACCTGCTGTGGAACTGCGGCGCCCGCATAGCCTTGTGCATTGCAGACTACAACACCCGCTGTTCTGGCTGCAGCTAAATCAACCATATTCACTCCAGTGGCAGCCACAAGAATACAACGTAGCTCCGGTAGCGAGGCTATAGCTTTGGCGTCCAGCGCTACTTTATTACTAATCAACACTTGTGCACCGCGAGCGTGGTTCAATAACTGCTCCGAAGAGGTGTGGGAATACAAGGTCAAATTGACATTAGCCAATTGCAGTACTGTTAAATCCGTGTCAGCCATAGTGGCTGCATCAAGGAATACTACTTTTGTTGTCATCAGCGATAGACCACATCTTTATACATAGGAGCCAGCATTGCCAAAAACTCATTCTGCGCCTCTATCGGTACCTGTTGCTGCTGCATGGCATTGATTAAATGATTAACCAGCGCATCAAAATGCGCCTGGCTGATTTGAAATCCGGTATGGCTTTCCTGCATCGAAGCGCCAGTGTATTTGCACGGGCCACCTGACAATTCACAAAATTGCTCTATTAACAGGCGGCGAAATCTGGGGATATCTGTATCCTCAAAATGATGCACTATGCTTGGGTCATGTTCTATACCAGATAAAACAGCATCAACAATATTCTCAACACCGGTTCCCCCGCCTAATCGTTGGTAGAGGCTGGTTTCCGAGCGCTGCTGGCATGCAGTCAGGGCCAAGGTCGCTATCAACACCAGATATTTCACCATGTGCCCTCCACCGATAAATAGTAGCCAGTTTGCTCGGTAAGGCCGGCAATATCGCCTAAATCGACATATCCCAGCACCACAGATGCGTTTTTATTAATAAACCAGGCGACAAACAAATCACGCCAATGCTGTTCATCAGCGAAGCTGAGTTGATTAGGTTTTTGTTTAAACTCAGTGCCCAGTGCCAGATTATAATTGAGCAATAACACAGCAGAACTTTCAAACATCAGTTTATGGCCGACGCCTTCACCACCAAATCCTAATAATCCGGTTTGATGGGCATCAGTGGATCGAAGGCTGGCATTGAGTAGCAGATTGCGTCCGGCTATGGCATCAAAAAATACTTTGCTGGCGGCCAGATAAAGTTCGTAGCCTGAATCATCTCCTGCCCCTACAGCTGCAGGTAAAGCAAAATCGCGGTTTTTTTTAAATAGAGCACCCAGACTAATTTGCGGCAGGGCAGTGTATAAAAGTTCACCTGCTATTTTGTACTTAATACCCCAAATGTCCTGCCGTAGCTCACCACCTATGGTATCCAGCTCAAATTTTTGCCTGGCATAGGATAGTTCCCATTGGTTATTAAAACTGGCACCTGCACCCACAGTATCCAGTGTAAAATCATCGACCCCAACCTTGGCTGCAAAGGTATTGACTGACCATTCGTCACTGCTGCTATAGCCATTGATCGTAGCCCAGGGCACTATGCCGCCACCTGAGGTTCCTTCGATAGAGGTTGCACCACCTGTTGCTATGACTTTTGAACCAGCCATCAGGCTGCCACTTGTCATCAGTAAACACAGGCCCCAGAGGATAGTTTTCATTGAATACTCTCTTGCTCAAACCACTCAGCGTTTTTTGTAGAAAACTGCTGAAGCCATTCGCTGAATAGTTCAGAAGTTAAAGGTTTTGAAAAAAAGTAACCTTGTACTTTATCAACCTGATATTGCTGTAGTTTTGCCAACCCAGCCAGGTTTTCCAAGCCTTCAGCTGTTACTTTCAAGCCTAAACTATGAGCCAACTGAGTTGTAGCGCTGACAATAAGCGCATCATCCTGATTGTGTTCAATGTCTTTAATAAAGGCTCTGTCAATTTTTACTTCGTGCACAGGCAGCTGCTTTAAATACGCTAAAGATGACTGGCCTGTACCAAAATCATCAATTGCCAGTTCAATTCCCATATCACGCAGGCGGGTTAATATCCGGATCACTTGTTTTGGATCCTGCATCACAGCACCTTCTGTAACTTCCAAGGCTAACATTGAAGCTGGTAAATGATAGAGTTTCAACAAGGCCTCTATATCTCCGGGCAACTGCGGATTGCTCAGGTCATGAGCTGATAAGTTCACCGCCACCTTAATGCTTTTGCCCTGTTGATGCCACAGAGCAAGTTGCGCTACTACTGTATTGAGCATCCATTCGGTCACTAGCGCTATATTGCCGGCATGCTCAGCCAGTTGAATAAATTCGTCCGGAGCCACAAAACCCAGTTCAGGATGCACCCAGCGAATCAGCGCTTCTGCTGAGCAGCAGCTCTGTTGCTGTAGATCGACTTTGGGTTGGTACAGCACAAATAGTTGGTTTTGCTGCAAAGCTGCAGGCAAATCACGCAAAATGGTTAGTTCACGCTGATGGCTCTCATCCTGACCCTGTTGATAAAAGGCGACCAGACTGGGCTGGTCTTTGGCGTGATTTAATGCAATATCGAGCCGTCGTATTGCATCATTGGCATGCACGCTGCCAGGGCTGATATTGTAAGCGCCAACAGACACTTTTAAACTAAGAGTGGAGTCTGCCAATAAGTAACCCGAATGCAGCTGAGACTTTAATTGTTCTAATTGCCTGGTAGAAAAATGTTGGTTATACAGCAATAAAAACTCGTCCCCCCCTAGCCGGGCAGCTAACAGAGGCTCTGGATTGAGCTGCTGTAAACGTTGTGCCATTTGTTGTAACAAAGAGTCACCATTGGCAAAACCTAAAGCGTCATTGATGTGGCGAAAGTTTTTGATGTTTAACAATAACAGGCCCACATCCACTGAGGGCAGGAGTTCTGAAAGTTTCCGTTCTGCTGCCCCCCTGTTTTTTAGCCCTGTCAACGAATCGTGTTCTGCCTGATACAGCAGTTCAGCTTCACGGCTGCGAATATCCTGTTGCATCTTTTGTAAGGTATTGCCTAACAACCCAATTTCACCTTTAGCCTTAGGCAAATCTGAGGTGGTCTGGCCCTGACCTATCTGACTGGCGAACTGGGATAACAAACGCAAAGGCTGTGTGATACTGCGGGCTATCACAAAAGCAAGAAGCAAGGCTAAGGTTAAGCTCAGGCCAAAAATGCCAAGCAATTGTTTGCGGATTTGCTGGTAACTTTCCTGCCAACGTGAACTCGGGTAGTGCAGCACAGCCCACAGCAGTTGTTGCTTGTCCAATGCCAGAGCCAAAGATAAAAACTGGTTTTCATTACTGCTGAAAGGTTGTTGCCCTGTTTCGACCAGACTGGGCAACAAAGGCAGCAAGCTTTGTTGTGTACTGATATCCAATGTCGAATGCAGTGTTTGATTGCCTCTGTC
>Ga0181595_10003529_pt1 | contig 14881 bp, 12 predicted proteins | sample 041ome_7_FD_145604 | JGI IMG/M metagenome (GOLD analysis project Ga0181595, IMG submission 145604) | Coastal salt marsh microbial communities from the Groves Creek Marsh, Skidaway Island, Georgia - 041401AS metaG (spades assembly) | ecosystem: Environmental > Aquatic > Marine > Intertidal zone...
ATAATAAATAAAATTTTAAATAATAAGTATTTTATTAAAAAAAAAGTAATAATTAACAATTTTAAAAAAATATCTAATTTTACCAACTTTAAAAAAAAATATTTTGACCTTTATAATAAAATTTAATTACATAAGATTTTTTTTTTAAATACATCTCTTAACCATATTTCTAAAATTATGGATTTTAATGCTATTTTATCAAAATTTTTATAATTTTTATTTACGATCCCTAATTTTTTTAACATACCATCATTTAAAAGATTTTTATATTTATCATAAATAATACTCGTCCAATCATTAGGAACTTCAAATCCTTTTTTTATATAATTCTCTTGAAAATTTATTCTTTTAATTAGTTTTTTAATTATCTCATCTCTTGAAAAATTATTGTTAGAATGTGTAAATAGTTCATGATTGATAACACATTCTACTACTTTGTAATCAATCAAGGGAAGTCGAGATTCAATTCCTTGAGACATGGCCAATCTGTCATTTTGAGCTATGCCATTGGTGTGAAGATATGTTTTTAACATAAAAGCTAAATGAAAAACTCTATCATTTTTAATTTTTTTTAAAGATTTGTATATTTCTAAACAAGGGTCTTGATATTGAATCTTTTTAAAAAAAGATTTATTGAAAAAATTCTTATTTTTTAATTTTTTAAACAATTGGTATTCATGATTATTTTCATAAGTACATTTATCTAATTTTAAAATATTAAACACTAATTTTAGATCAAATAAGTTAATAACAAACTTTATTAAACTTCTGATATTAGTAATTTTATTAATTTGACAATACCAAATATAAAAAAAAGCGAAAATTTTATTTTTTTTTAATAATTGAGTAATTTTAGCTGCTTGGTTGAACCACTTATATCCCCAAAATAATTCATCCCCACCGTGACCTAAAAATATTACTTTAACTTTTTTTGTTTTAGCATGTTTCATTATCTCATAATAGCTTGAACCTGATATATCAGAAATTGGTTCATCCCTTGCAATCACCATTTCTTTAAAATTTTTAATCATTTTTGTGTCTGGAATATTTATCAAATCAATATTTTTCTTTTTATTTTTATTTTTGATAAATTTTTTTATATTTTGAAAGTCTAATGTTTTAAATTTTTTATAAATTATAGATATTAGATTAACTTTAACATTATTTTCCTCTATACCTTTTAATATTGTTGAACTATCAATCCCAGAGCTAAATGCTAATCCTGATTTTACTTCAGATCTAGTAGAATATTTCAACGAATTAAATATTTCATTAACTATATTATTGCGAAAATAATATTTTTTTTTATTTATAACTTTATTTATTGTCCAATATTTATGAATTTTAATATCTAATTTTTTTAATTTAATTTCTATGACTGTGCCGGGTTCAATTTGTCTAATATTTTTGAAAATAGTTCTTGGTGCCACAGAATAACCAAAGTGGAAATATTGATTAACAGCATCAGGATCTAAATCTTTTTTTATCTCTGGATGTGATAAAATATTTCTTAATTCAGATGAAAATATTAGTTTTCCTTTGTTTTTAGAGTAATATAATGGTTTTTCACCTATTCTATCTCTACCAATAAGTATTAATTTTTTTTTTTTATCATAAAGCGCAAAGGCGAACATACCTCTTAAATAATTTATAAATTTTTTTCCATATAAGCTATATAGTGCAAGTATTACCTCAGAGTCACTATCAGTCTTAAATGAATATTTTGTTCTCAGTCTATTTTTTAATTCAATGTAATTATATATCTCTCCATTTATTATAAGAATTGTATTTTTATCATTACTAATTAAAGGCTGATGTCCATTTTTTAAGCCAATAATACTAAGTCTTCTCATGCTAAAGATAATATTCGGATCACTAAATTCGCCAACATCATCTGGCCCTCGATGCTTAAGTTTTGAGCTTAAATTTTTAATATTAAGTATATCTATTTTGTTTAACGATTGTTTTTTAATTAAACCAACTATTCCACACACGTTAACTATTCCTTTAAGGTATACCAGCCATCAAAATAAGAATTATTTTCAAATTTTAAAGTATATCCTTTGTTATGTAGAAATTTACTTATTTCATTTTTATTTTTATAATTATGTTCGCAGGTAATGATTTTGAATTTGTAGTTTTTAAAGTTTATACTTTTTAATATCTCTAATTCACCACCTTCAGTATCAACAGAAAGGTAATCCATGATAGAAGGAGCATTATATTGCTTTAACATATCATTTATATTAATTGATTTAACAGTATATCTTTTTGGTTTTTCATTATTAATTTTTAAATTATTCAATACATCTTTATCTTCATATTTCTTCAATGCAGAAGAGCTATAAAATTCAAAAAAATCTAAATTTAATCCAGAGTCAATATTAACAAGGTCAAAACAAATAGAGCAGGTTCTATTTTTAATTAGTTCCTTGTGCCAACATTTTGCAGGTTCTGCTAATATACCTTTCCAATTATATTTTTTTTCAAGTAGATAAGTATTACTTAAATGTTTGCCGTTACCAGCACCAAATTCAACAAAATAACCATTTTTTTTATATTTAAGTTCATTTAATACAAATAAATCTTGGCCTAGTTGAGATTCTGACGAAAATAAATTATTAATAATTCTATTATCTTGAGCATTAAATTTTAATACTAAGTTAATTTTTTTCTTTAAATGATCGTTTTCCAGCTTTGTATCGTTTAAAGATTTAAAATACTTAAAACTGACAATCTTCATGTCATAATAATGTAAAATTTTATTTAAAATTTTTTTAATAATCATGATAACAATATAACTTTTAATATTTAGTAAAATTTATGTAAATTTATTTTTTAATTTCTTAAGAATTATAAAACTTAAAAATTTCAAGTAAAACAATATTAACTTTAAATGATAAGGGTATTGGCTAAATATTTTGATAAAAATAAATAAATTATTATATTTTTTTAATTCATTATATTCTTTTTTTGAAAAAGATTTTTCACTCCTTATAGCTAAAAATAGAATTAAATCAGTAATTATAATATTTTTATTTGAAAGATACTTTTTTAAAAAAAATTTAGATTTTAATAAGTTTTTTTTCTTTACAAAAAGAATTATTTTTAAAAGATTATCAAGTAATTTTAATTCTTTATTTAAAGTTGTAGATTTTTTGTAATTTTTTGAATTTAATAAATCAGTTACATATCTGCGCATAAAAATGTTTTCCCTAATTAAAAATAATAATTTTTCTTTATTTAAATCTTCAAATATAGTTTCAAATAATTTATATGAATTAAAATAATTTTCTCCTTTTAGCTCTTGTCTTTCCCAATAAGATTTATGATCTTTTAAATATCTGCGGTGAAAATAAAAGGTATTTTTAACAATTGGAATATCACCAACTTTTTTAGAAAAATTTACCACAAAGTCTTGTGTATCCCAGTTTGTTTTTTCATTATATTTACCTGCTAATAGCCATTTTTTTTTAGTAAATATAAAATTGTCTAACGGATCAAGTTTGTTTAAAAATTTTTTATATGTAAAGTTTTTGCTATATAATTTTGAAAAATTAAATTCAGAGTCTATATTATTTATATTATCACTAAAAAATTTTCCTATTTGGTAGTGAGCTATGAGGTTATTGTTTAAAGCATATCTATATAATGTTATTAATGATTTAGCATCAATAATATTATCTGCATCTACAACTTTTATTAATTCATTTTTAGTTTTTTTAATAGCAAAATTTCTTGCATAAGCACCACCCCTGTTTGTTTTGCTAGTAAAGTATCTAATTTTAGGATTAGAACTTTTTAATTTTTTCAAAATTTGTAAAGAGTTATCATTAGACCCATCATTGTAAATTACAATATCATTTATAAACTTTAGCGATTTATGATTTAATGATTTAATAGTTTCTTTTATAGTTCTGGCAGAATTATATAAAGGTATAACGATTGATAAATTTAAATTTTTTTTCATTAATTATAAAATTTATATTTATAAGATAAATATTAATTTTTCTCTATACTGTCTCTTAACTTTATAGATTTTATAATCATCATAAATTTGATAGATACATTTTTAATTTAATTATCAATGTAATTTGTGTATAAATATATTAATGATTTTACAAATAGACTATTATATTCTAAAATATCGTATTCATATAATATTTCTTCTTTTGCAAAAGACCTAATAAAATCATTAGCTATAGTTAAATTTTGAGAGCAATTTTTTAAGATATTCAATTTTTTATTTAGCTCAATCTTTTTTAAAAAATATCTGCGGATAATATTCTCATTTTTTACAATTAACAAAATTGTATCATTATTTTGATAATAATTAAGAATTGTCGGCTTTATGTAAGTCATAAAATAACTACTATTACATAAAATACTAGAATTTAAATATAAACCTTCTTTACTATTTTTAGTTAGAAGCTTTTTTTTGATACTGAATTGAAATGTATTATTTATAGGCGTTAAATACTGAACTAGAGGATATTCTTTAATAAAATGATCATCAAAGTAAATAATATTATTATTTTTATTATTCAATTTATCTCTATTAGCTATATTTAAAACTGATTTGTCAATAAAAGTTGTAAATTGTATATAACTATTTTGGGTAATTAATATGAGTACTAAAAAGTTTATTAAAAAAAAAGTCTCTAATATTTTTATGAATTTTTGATGATTTGTCATATTTTTTTTTATCAATAAAAAAAAAATTGGTAATAAATATGAAATTGAAATTAAACCTCTGTTGTTATAACCAAAAACTCTTATTCCTGTTTTGGCTAATGTATGCATCATTGCAACCAAAAAAAGTGTACTAAATAGACCTACAATTAAATACTTAGTATTTATTATTTCAATTTTAGTCTTAGAGTCAATTTTTTCATTTTTTATTAAATATATATAAAAAATAATTAAAATTATTGCTTGAATTATAAAGCTTGAGTCATAAAAGTTATTTTCAATAAATATTGTTGATAAAATAAATAAATTAAAAAAAGAATTTATTATTAGCATAATATTTGCAATTAATATTTTTGCCATAAAGTAAAAATCTTTTGGGTCTGATCTAAATCTTGAAATATCTTCTAGATAAATAGGGATAACAAATTTTTGTATTAAAAGAACAGCCATAAAAACCATAATTAGACAGAAAAAAATTATATAGAATTTGACCAATCGCCTTTTTATTGGTTTATAAAAAAATATGTAAGAAAGTGATATGCCCAGGAGAGGCAAGCTACTTTCATACGTTAAAAAAATTATTATTATTGTAGATATAAAAAAAATTAAGTATCTAGAATTATTTTCTAAAAGATATTTACGTTGGAAATAAAAACTTAAACACCATAACAGTAAAGATAAATTCCCTATAAGTTGCATGCCAGTTGAAAACAACACTGTTGTAGAAAAACCAGGCAATAAAAAAAAAAATATAAATATTATATGGTCTCTTTTAGATTGAATGAATGAAGATAATGTATTTATTAAAACTTTATATGAAGCAAATAATAATAAAAAATTAATCATAAAATAGAATAAAAACTCTCCTGAGACTCTGCTTAAAATAAAGTAAAATAAAATTGCGAAAGGTCTATTTGAAAAGCTATCTAAAAGTGAGTAAATAGCTTTTTTAGGACTTAATTTATTAATTTCATACAAAAACCAGTCATCTTTAACAAATTCACCATTAATTATAAATGGATAGTAAATTGATAAAAATATAATTACAAAAACCACATTATAATTTAATAGAATTTTTTTCATCTATTGAATGGTATCAAAAAATAATTAAGAAAATCTAATTCAACACTATATGATATGACAAATGTTAAGATAAGTATAAAAAAAATAACATTCAATTTTTTGTTTTTAAAAATTTTTTCTGACTCCATTGATAATTTATTAGCTATTAAGCCTATTTTTAAATGGTAAACGAAAAATAACGCTAAAAATGGAAGACAAAGTAAAAGCTCTATTTTATGCTTAATTAAAAAAATTCCTGAAAATAAAGCTGTTATATTTGAAAAAAAAAGACTTAATAATATAAGCTTTTCTTCAGTGTAGATTGATAAGGATTTTCTGTATTTTATAACGTTAATTTTTTTTAATTTCAATTTTTTTAACTCTCCAAGTCTCTTGACGGTCATTAAAAAAGCACCACAAGCCCAAAAAGTAATCAAAATACTTATCGGAGGAAGCGTCACTTCAAAAATTAAAAACCATCCTAGCAAAAATCTTATAGGGGCATTTATAGATTCGCTAATTATATCAATTACTACAATATCTTTAAATCTGAATGGTTTAACATTATAAGTAAAACCAGCTACTAAAAAAAGCAATTGAGACAGAAAAAAATAATCATTAATGTATTTCGCTATAATTAAACCCGCTGTAAAAAAAAAAATATACATTGAATAGACAACGTCACTCCTTAAAGAGCCTTTAGCACCAGGTCTTTTATTTTTTTCAGGATGATGTTTGTCAAATTCTCGATCGAGATACTCGTTAATAGTATAATTTGAAGACGCAATTAGACAAGTTGAAAAAATGCCAGCTATTACTATAAAAAAATTCTCTATTATAAACTGATAATTATCTTTAAAATTAATAGCAATTATTACCCCAAAAAATACCAATATGTTTTTAAACCAATGATCTATTCTTAAAATTTTTATATAAAGATTAAAATTTTTCATTTCATAATTATTTATTTAGATAAAAGGTAAAAATAATTTATAATTCTATTAAAAGTTTTATTAATTAAAAAAAATGAGCCACGACCTGTTATGTTAGATTTTAATTTTCTTAGCTTAACTAATTCTGGATATATTCCATAGCCACGAATTTGTCTATTATAAGTCAATCGACCAGTTAAACCATCAGCTGGAGTTTTTATTGGATAACCATTTTTTAAAAGTTTTTTAGCAGCGGTTAACCTTATGTAAATAGCACAAGTTCGGTTTGGAATTTCTAAAAATTTTGTTAAATATAACCCTTTTGAAATTAGTTTTACTTTTTTTTGTTTTGCATCACTTTTAAAATTAATCAATTCTACATGACTAGGTATTTTATTAATAAATTTTATTAATTTAGGACTCACTATTATGTCATCTTCAAATATTATAGATTCGGCTATATTTTCTTTTACTATTTTTTTATAAATCGAGAGATGACTGCTAGAGCATGCAATTTCATCTAAGGACAATCCTCTACCTTCTAGTTTAAACGCTAAGTCATTTGAATAATTAGAATAAAGACTTTTTGAAAGTGATTTGCCATCATGCGCTTTAAAAATTTCATAATTTATCTTAAGATGATTGAAATGTTTAATTAAAAAATTTCTTCGTTCTTCTGCTCTATCAAGATTAATTACAAAAATTTTTAAAGATTTTTTCATTAAATTATATATATACAAATTATATGTTTAGAAACAAACTTAATAACAAAAAATTAAATTTTTTTAGCACTTCGTTAAGGAAAAACATACCAGTTATAAAAAAAAATTATGAAAATTTAAAAAAATTTTACAACAATTTTAATCTATATATTATCTGCCCTTCAAAAGATTTAGCTGAATTTAAATCAGAGTTAAATTATTCAAATATTCAAATCATTAATGAAAATTTATTTTTAACAAAAAAAGATTTTTCAAAAAACTTTAATAAATATTTTTCAAAGACCAATTATTTGAAAAAAATTAGATGGAGAGAGGGATGGTATTATCAGCAAGTCTTAAAAATTAGTTTTGCATTATTTTTTTTTAAAAAAAAAAACTTTAAACATTTGATTCAATGGGAAGCCGATACTATTATTTTAAAAAAAATAGAATTTTTTAATAATAAAAAACCAATTTTCTACTGCACTTTATTTGAAAAAAATGTAAATTATTTTACAACTTTGAAACAGCTGTATGGAAAGATGCCCAAATATTATATGTCATTTACGTTCCAATTTGCAGCTTTAAATTTCTATACCGTTAATAATTTATATTTAAGACTGATAAATAATACCCAGATAAGAAATGAAGACACCATTCCAAATTGGTTTTCTAAAATAATGTTAAAATCAATTATTAATACTCATAAAAAATATCATTTATCTCTTTTCTCTGAACAAGATTTTTACGGAATAGGTCAATTATTGACTGAAAATGATTATTATCAAAAACCTTTTATCTATTTTAGAAATTCCACGAAAGGAGAGTTGTCAAGTATGGAGATAAAAATTTTGAGGATTTTGAATTTTTATCATCTTACATATGATAATTATGATTTAATAAAAAATAAAAAATCAAGTTTGATTACTTTTTTTTATTATATTTTAAAATTAATATTTTTATTTCAATACAGAAAATTAAAATACTTATTTAGAGAATTCTTTTAAAAAAATATTTAATTTTTCTCCAAAATTTTTTTATATAAATTAATATATTTTTTAATTATTATTTTATATCCATAATTTTTTTCAAAAAAATTTTTACAATTTATGTAAATCTTTTTTTTATTTATTTTTTGAAAATTTAAAAATTTAGTAATTCCATCCTGAAAGCTGTGTTTCGAAAATTTTTTACATAAGTAGCCGGTTTTTTTATGCGATATCATTTCTTTCATTCCATACTTATCGAAGGCTATTACGGGTGTTCCAACTTGAAGTGACTCCATTATTGTATTTGGTAGGTTATCAATTAATGATGGGAATAAACATAAATCAGATATTTTTAACAAATATCTCAATTCATCAAAATTTTTTATATAGCTTAAATAAATTATATTTTTATTTTTAATGTATTCTAAATCATAAAAATTATTATTTTTTCCAATTAAAATTAAATAGTAATTATTTTTTAAAAAGAAATTTTCATTAATTAAATTTTTTATAAAGTGACCCCCTTTTCTTTGTTCATTTAATATATTTGAAATATAGATTAATATTTCCCCCCTTTTTTTTAATTCTAATAAATATTTATATTTATCATATTTTTTTACTTTATTTTTTGAATCAATAGTATTTGGAATATTTGTAGAGAAAATTCCTCTTTTCTGAAACCATTTGTCTAACCATTTGCTTGGAGATGTAATAAAAAAATTTTTTTTTCTTATAATTCTTTTTTTTTTATTTTTTATGTATCGATCAATTAAGCTAAAGTATTTTTTCTTAATAATACTTATTTTTCTAAAAAAAATTTGTTTATCAATACTATAGTGAAAAATTCCTAACCCTAGCCACATATCATGTGCTGTTAATATGGTAGGTTTTTCAATACTATTTAACTCATCTAAAGAAATAGTTTCAGAATTTATAGAATGAAAATGAACTATATCGCAATTAGATCTATTAATTAATTTACCAAGACCACTATTAAGAATGTTTAATGATATGGTAAAATTTTTTTCATTTAAAACTATAACTGAGGCAATCCTACTTCTTAATCGTCTTAAAATTTTATTTTCAAAAAAATTTCCATGTATTTTTATGTCTCTATCTTTCAATCTTTTTTCTATTACAATTTGCCTCAGAGATACTTTTTTTTTTATGATTTTATTTAGTCTATTTGAGGCAATTGCAGCACCACCACCACTATCACAATAACATATTGTCAAAACTTTAATTTTTTTCATTTAAATTTTTATTTACAGCAATAAAATTCGTAGTTAAAAAATATTCATCTTTTTCATCATAATTATAAATTTTTTCAATTTTTCCAGGAGTGATTCTGTAAATATCAAAATTTAATCTTTTAAAAAAATACCAAAAATCCTGAAAAAAAACTCTTGTATCGATGTTACAACCACCAAATTCAAACTGAATGATTTTTGTTTTTTTTATAATTTCTTTAAAACCTTTTAAAATTTTTAATTCATATCCTTCTGCATCTATTTTACAATAATCTATATTTTTGCCTTTTAATTTTCTTTGATAGTAATTTTTAAAAGTAGTAATCTGTATTTTTTCTTTTAAATTGAATTTTTTTTTATGGTGATCTAATTTTCTTTTTTTTAAAGATGCTAGCCCTGATCCATATTTGTCAAAATATAAAAAACCCTCTCTCTGAGTATTCGATAGAGCTTTAGTAATAATTTTTACATTTTTAAATCTTGAGTATTTCTTTAATAAAATATTTGATAAATATTTGCTAGGTTCAAATAAATGAAATTCTGATTTCGAAAAGTATTTTAATAATTCTTCTGTGTATTCACCTTTATTGGCACCTATATCTACGATTCTTTTAACTTCATGGTATTTTAACAACTGTCTACAGGCATTAATTTCCTCTTTAATTGTTATTGATCCATACCCTTTCCCCTGAATTAGGGCAAATTGTTTTTCATAAAATTTTATTAATCTGATTGGTAATAAAATTCTAGAAAATTTAAGTAAAAGATTATGAATTTTCCACTTAAAGCTTTGCATATATAGACTCAATTATAATATGAGTTTATTTGACTTTTTTTCATAGAGCTTAAACTATTGATACAAAATATTTTTAGAGACAATTTAATTTTTTAACTTTCTGTGCCAACAAATACTAATTAATATTTAAAAAAATAGCAATCACAACAAATCTAAAATGAAAATTTGATTTAAAAAATTTGATTATTTTTATTGAACCACAAGGATAATTTAGGATTTTCCCATAAAATCCTATAGTTTAATACGTCATATTATGATAACTAAATCTGACTGTTTGTTTTTTTGAATTAATTATTAATCTGACTATAAATAATCACCATCTAAAATTGAAAGTAAAGATTAATATATTAAATAATTTTTATAGTTAAATGATAATAGATAATTATAAAGATAGTAGAATTAAATATTTTAAATTAATAGATTTTACCATTCTTATACTGCCAATTTTATTTATTCTGGGGTCACCCTGGACAAATGCATGTACAGTTCTTTTTTCTTATCTTTTTATTAGTTTTTCTATTAAAGAAAAGAATTGGAAATGGATTAGTAAGAAATGGGTCATTTTTTTTTTAATATTTTGGTTATACAATTTAATAAATAGTTTTTTTTCTACAGATTCATTAGGAGCTATTAAAACTTCTTTCTTTTACATAAGGTTTTTATTTTTTTCATTACTTATATCAAATTATGGCTTTAACTACTTAAAGCTCAATAAAATAATTAATTTTTGGTTTATATGTTTATCTTTAGTTACAATTGATCTTTTTATACAATACATTTTTAAATTTAATTTGTTAGGCTTTCCTTCTGATGGAGCAAGGTATTCTGGAGTATTTGGAAATGAATTAATAGTTGGATCTTTTTTATCCAGATATCTACCTTTAGTTATACCTTTTGTGATATTTTATTATAAAGATTTAAAAGAAACATATTTAAAGTTTGGATTGATTTTAATAATTTTATTTTTTTTATTTAATATCTTAATCTCAGGTGAAAGAACTGCATTTATTGTATTTTTTGTATATCTAATTTGCTTACTTATATATATTTTTAGAAAAAAAATTATTTCACTAATATTAATTTGTGCACTACTCTTTTCAACTTTGCTTATTTCACTTCAAACTAATGATGTAAAAATAAGATATAATGAATTTAAAAATATTGTATTAAATTTTGATCAATCTAGTTACGGGAAGTTATGGACCTCAAGTTATGAACTTTGGAAATTAAATCCAGTTAGTGGTGTAGGATTTAAAAATTTTAGAGTTGAATGTGATCTTAAAATTAAAGATAAAAGTGGAAATACACACCCTCTTTGTTCTAGTCATCCCCATAATTTATATCTTGAATTATTGTCTGAGACAGGAATAATTGGATTGTTATTATTTATTTTTATTTTTTACTTTTTTTTGCGGGAAATAATACCAATTTTTTTTTTATTAAAGGAAAATAAAGAAAAATATTTATACTTAAGCAATTTAATTATGGTTTTAATTTATTTGTGGCCAATAATTACTTATGGAAGTTTTTACACATCTTTAAATGGTTTGTATATTTGGTTGAATATATCCATCATTAATCATTTGAAACAAACTCTAAAACAAAAGAATAAAAGCAAATAGTCAATGATAAGGAAGAGTTCAAAAAATATTAAAAAAATAATTGCGATAAGTGGATCCACAGGAGTTCTTGGAAAAAAATTTATTAAGCAATATAAAAATTTTATTTACAAAAAAATCGATTTTGATATCACAAACAAAGCAAAATTATCTCGATGGATAAAAAATGAAAAATTTGATGCCTTTTTACATTTCGCAGCAATTGTTCCAATTAATATTGTAAAAAAAAATAAAAAAAAAGCAAAAGAAGTAAATTATATATCTACAAAAAATATCGTTGATTTGCTTTTAAAGTATAAAAATAGTGAAAACTTTTTTTTTTTCTACGCATCATCATCCCATGTTTACAAACCTTTGCAAAAAAAAAGAATAAATGAAAAGTCAGAAATAAAGCCTATTAATTTTTATGGAAAAACTAAGCATTTGTCTGAGTTATATATAGTTAAAAAATTAGATAAATCTAAGATTAAATATTCAATTGGAAGGATATTTAGTTTTACAGATATAGAGCAGAATGAATCTTACTTCATTCCATCAATATTTAAAAAATTTTTTAAAAAAAAATCTTTTTATAGTTTTTATGGTTTGAATAAATATAGAGATTTTGTCTCAACTAATGATATAGTCAAAGCAATAAATCTTTTATTAAGAAAAAAAAAAAAATGGTATATTCAATATTGGATCTGGTAAAAAATATTTGCTAAAAGAAATAGTATCATTGATACAAAAAAAATACTTTAATAAAAAATTAATCAAATTTCATAAAATGTCCAGAGGTTCTGATTTAGTGTCCGATATTACAAAAATTAAAAAATTAGGTTGGAAACCAAAGGACGACATTGATAATGTTTTATATAAATATTATAAAAAAAGATGAAAAAAAAATTCTCTTATAGTTTACTTGAAAATGCATTTTCCAAAAAAGATTTAGAAATTGGAATGAAAGTAGTTAAATCAGGTCAAATAACTATGGCATCTAATACATCGAATTTTGAAAAAAACTTTGCCAAAAAAAATAAATCTAATTATGCTTTAATGGTGAATTCTGGATCTTCAGCAAATTTATTAAGTGTGGCAGCAGCGTGTAATCCTATGAGGAATTTTTATTTAAAAAAAGGTGACGAAGTAATTATTCCAGCTGTTTGTTGGTCAACTTCATTGTGGCCACTTATACAATATGGACTTAAACCAATATTTGTAGATATAGATTTATCAACATTAAATATTAATATAGACGATTTAACCTCTAAAATTACAAAAAAAACAAGAGCAATAATGTGTGTTCATATTCTAGGACTCTCAGCCAACATGACAAAAATTAGAAAGTTATGCAAAGAGAAAAAGCTGATTCTTTTTGAGGATACTTGTGAAAGTTTAGGTTCAAAATATAATCAAGTTAATTTAGGCAATTATGGTGATTTTGGAACTTATTCCTTTTATTACTCTCACCAAATTACTTCTGGAGAGGGAGGTATGGTGGTATGTAAAAATAAAAAAGATTACAATATACTGAAATGCCTTAGGTCACACGGATGGTCAAGAGGAACTGTTTTTCATAAAAAATTTAAAACAAAATATAAAAAATTAGATGAAAAGTTTTTATTTGTAAATAGCGGTTACAATCTAAGACCTCTAGATATTACAGCCGCAATTGCAAATAATCAGTATAAACGCCTATCAAAATTTATTCACACAAGAGATAAAAATAGATCACTTATAATAAACAAAATTATTAATAATAAGAGATGGAAGAAGCAGTTTAATTTCTGTAGGGTTGAAAAAAAAATAGAGCCGAGTTGGTTTGGACTACCTATTTTAATAGCCAAAAAGTTAGAAACTAAAAGAGAAAAATTTATTAGTTATTTAGATAAATCTGGAATTGAAAATAGGCCAATCGTAAGTGGAAATTTTCTTAATCAACCTGCCTCTAAATTATATAAGCTAAAATCAAAAGGCACATTAAAAAATGCTCAAATTGTCGAAAAGAGAGGTTTTTTTATTGGTCTTCATACAAAAAAAATTGACGATAGAAGCGCTAATTATATTGCAGAAAAGTTATTAGATATTGATCTGATTAAATAATTAAGAAATAACTTTACTTCACCATTAAAAATGCTATGTAAATTTGCCTGGTGATTATTGCGAAAGTGTAATACCCGATCCCATACCGAACTCGGAAGTCAAGCCTTTCTGCGCCAATGGTACTTTGTCTTAAGACACGGAAGAGTAGGACATTGCCAGGCATATCTAAAATGAAAAATCTCATTATTGTTACTGGTGGTGCTGGATTTGTCGGCTCTAATTTAATTCAAACTCTTTTAAAAAAAACAAATAAAAAAATTATTAGTTTAGATAATTATTCATCAGGAAATAAAAAAAATCACATTAAAGATAAAAGAGTTAAATACATAAAAGCAGAAACTATTGATATTTCAGAACATTTAAAAAATGTGAAAAAACGAATTCATTCAATTTTTCATTTTGGAGAATTTGCAAGAATTTATCAAAGCTTTAAAAAATTTGATGAATGTTTTAAATCAAATTCTATAGGATCAAATGCAGTTTTTAAGTTTTGTTTAGAAAATAATATTAAACTAATTTATTCAGCAACTTCAGCCTCACTTGGCAATAAAGGAAATGATAAAAACTTATCTCCCTATGCTTTTACAAAATCTAAAAATTTAGAATTATTAGAAAACTTAAGAAAATGGTTTAATTTTAAATTTGAAGTTGTTTATTTTTATAATGTTTATGGACCTGGTCAAATCAAAGTAGGCGATATGGCAACGGTAGTTGGAATTTTTGAAGATCAATATAAAAAAAATAAACCACTAACTATT
>Ga0181595_10003536_pt1 | contig 14860 bp, 8 predicted proteins | sample 041ome_7_FD_145604 | JGI IMG/M metagenome (GOLD analysis project Ga0181595, IMG submission 145604) | Coastal salt marsh microbial communities from the Groves Creek Marsh, Skidaway Island, Georgia - 041401AS metaG (spades assembly) | ecosystem: Environmental > Aquatic > Marine > Intertidal zone >...
GCCGCCCTCGCGCTCGGCGCGCGTCGCTCGCGGCGCCGCGCGCGCGCGCGCGATGACGGACGCCGTCGCGAACAGCGATGCGACGACGCCGATCGCGCGCGCGCACCGTCGCGCCGCGCGACGCCGACGCGTCGACGGCGGCATTCTGTCGTCACTCGTCGTCGCGCGAATCGAATTTTCCGTCGCGTCGCGAACGGCGCGCGTCGCCCGATATGCTCGGCGCGCTCGCGAGCGCGGCGTCGCGATGGCGCGCGATCGCGTCGGCGATCGCGTTCGTCGTCGCGTTCCGCGCGACGAGCGCGGACGGCGACGGGACGATCGATCTTCAGAAATTCATTCGACGGCGGAAAAACCGCGCGCGGTGGCGCGCGAGGCGACGGCCCGAGGCGCGCGCGAGCGATGCGGTCGATGAGGACGCGGACGCGAGCGCGCGCGACGCGCGGGCGCGCGCGGCGGGCGGGAAGCGCGGGACGCGAAGGCGGATGAGCGCGAATTTCGTCCTGGGGGTGGTTTCGGCGCCGTACGAGGACGGCGGCGAGGACGATCAATTCGCGGGGAAAGCGCTGATGATCGTGCACGGGAAGCCGGCGTTCGCGAGGGCGGCGGAGAGCATGAAGAGGTGCGCGCGATTGGATCGAGTGGTGGTGGCGACGGATGATTATAGAATCGTGGAGACGGCGAAGGAGTACGGAATCGAGACGGTTTTGGTGGCGCGAGACGCGAGGCGAACGGCGAGTACTTACGCGCGCCAGGCGGCGAAGCTGACGGGCGGAGGATGGGATTTCGTCGTCGCGTTGAAGGTGGACGAGTGCTTGATCGACGCGGACTCCGTGGACGCGTGCGTGATGGAGATGGAGGCGAACGCGGACGAGTGGTGCGTCGCGTCGACGTGCGTGGCGGCGACGGATCCCGCGCGGCTTGAGAGCGAAACCAGACCGCGATGCGTGTTCGATAAGCAAGGATTCGCGTTATATTTGACGCGCGCGGTGATCCCGGCGATCGGGTCGAAGCCGCGGGAGACGATGACGGGCGAGCTCGATCTCACGCAGCGCGAGACGAAGAACCGTCTCGACGCGGCGGCGATGCACTGGCACGTCCTCGGCTGCTCGTGTTACGACGCGATGTACTTGAGAACGCTCGTCGACGATTCCAACGACACGACGCCGCTGCAGCGCATGGAGAACATCGAGGCCCTCAACACGCTGGAAAACGGGTATAAAATCAAGGTGTGCCCGGTGAACAACCAAACGCCGGCGTTGCGCGCGCCCGAAGACGTCGCCGTGCTCGAGGAGGTCCTCCGCGCGCGCGTCGTCCAGAACGCCGCGTCTGCCGTCAAAAAGAAGCGCGCCAGTCCCAAGAGCGCGCTTCCCCGCCACGTCAAGCGCGACAAGTCCCGAGCCGCGCGCGTCCGCGCCGAGCCCTCCGCGTCTGAGGTTTCCGACGCCCCCAGCCCCAGCGCCGGCTCACCCTCCGCCACCGACGACGTCCCCTCCCCCCGCGCCGGCGATCGAACCGCCGCGTCCTGATCGCGTCGTCGTCGCGTCGTTTGTAATTATTGACTCTCGCTCGCGTTTCGGTTAGCCTTCGCGCCGCCCTCGCGCCGCGCCGCGCATCGCCGCGCGCGCCATCGCCCGCCATGCCCATCCGCGAGCTCGCGCGCGCGAGCGATGACTTGCACTACTCCGAATTCACCGCCCCCACGCCCGATCGCGAGGATCACAGCTTTTCCGGGATGTTTTTCTCGCTCGGATGCGCCACCGCGTTGCCCATCGATTCGATCGAAATCAGCGCGATATCCGTGCGCGGAAACCTCGGCAGGGTGCGAGTGTACGCGAAAAACGTGCACTTGAAGACTTTCGACGACGCGCTGCCGCCGGTGGACGTGAGCGAGCGGTACGGGCATTACAGCGCGAACGACGCGAACGTGGCGGATTTGATGGACGCCGAGGCGTGGGGCGAACCGGCGTACGACGAGGAACATCGACCGAGCTACGACGAGTTGGTGGCGCTGAAGCTGAATGCGCCGATCACGCTGCGAGTGGGGGAAAAGGTGCAGGTGTACGTGCACACGGACGCGCGGAGCGATAAGGGGTTGGTGTACGACGACGAACGAGACGTGCTGGGACGGCCGAAGTGCGACGGGGTGTTGCAGATATATCCGGGATACGCGCATCTGAGTCACGAGCCGTTCGGGAAGGCAGCGCCGTGGTACGCGGAGGATGAAACTATGGTGTCGAGTTTGAGGAAAGATCGACGATTCGTCGGGATGGTGTCGTACGGGGTGCGATGGATGTTGTGGCAACCCGAACGCGAGATTCACGCGCGGTTTCCGAGCGAGTTTCAGGAAGTCGTGCGCACGATGCTGCGCGGAATGCGGGATCCGGGAAGCATTTTGTCTGTTTTGGACGAAAATGTGATGATGTACACGCTGAACAAATACGTCGGCTGGGAGTGGTTCGGGCGAACGTTGAAGGCGAGGGAGTATCCGCCGTTCGCAGAGTCGAGCGGGTCACCGCGCGTGGACGTAGTGCTGGAAGCCCTATTTCTCAAGCACGTGAAAGAAGGCAATAGACACCCCTACGACGACACTCATAGCATGGAGTTCGTCGCGACTGCGATGGTTCGTACGATTGTGAGCCGGAGCCCGGAACTTCGAGTGATGTTGCACGGGTGCACGCTGCGGCATCGCGTCGAAGCCTTGCTGCACATGCTGAGATCGTGCTACGAGAAAGTTGTTCAAGCGAAGAGTGATCGCAAAACGCAAGGGTCGCAAATCGTCGGCATTAAGCAAAAATACCTTTTGCCCGAGTACAACGCGCAGGCGATCGCGAACGACTTGGATACCGTGCGAAATGTTACAAATATAATTTGCACGCACGTGTCACATCTCGAAGGTTGGCGCCCTGACGTACGGAGCAACACCCACAGAATGTCGCCAGACGAACACGAATCCGATGAGACGGACCTTAGCACGGTTCAAGAGGTTTTGGAGGACCACATCCGAAGCTTGCGCGTGCCCCTTAAATCTTTCATGAACATGAACAGCCCGCGCCCCTACGGCGACGTTTTCGACGATCTCGATGACGACGACGACGATTTCGATGACGACGACGACGAGGATGATTGGGAAGCCGACGAAGGAGATTGGATAGACTATACATCCACGGAGTGATCATTGACCCGGGCCGGCGCTTTCTTTTAACAAACTCTGTTCATAAACCGACTTTATGTAATTTTACAATGTACTCTCTCACTCTTGCATGGAATCGTCGAGATCGTCGAGATCGTTCTCGTCGTCCTCGTCGTCAGCTTGGCGCTGCAATAGAGTCAACTCATCCAGAAGCTCCTCGATCGGCACCTCTGGTGCGTCGTCGTCGTCGTCGTCGTCGTCGCCAGCCGCCGCGGTGACGTTGGCGTTTATGGCGTTTTCATCCTTGAAAATTTGTACTTGCGCTCGCGTTTCCTCGTCTTCTTCCAACTCTTGATAGAACAACTCTTCGTCCTGAGCCATGCGATCAGCGCTCCCGCGAGACCTTTGTTGCGTTTCTTCGTCTTCTTCCACTTGCATGCGCTGTAAACGCCAATTTCTAGCCACGCCTCGCTCGCGCCTTCGTCGACGACTCTCGGCATACGACTTCTTCACGAGGAAAACATCCGGCACAACGCCTTGATGTTTACCCGAGTACTTCTCCATCTCTGGATCGACGATTTGCAAATTTGTCAAATCGTATCCAAGCGCGGTGTCGCCCGCTTGTAAGATATTCCCCAAGTGCGTCTTGACGAAAAACGTCGTGTCGTTGACGCCGAAATCGCTTGAGCGCGCGACTTCGACATCCGCCATGCACAACTTCCCTTGTCTCGTGGATTGATCGACTTCAACGTCAAGGATGACGTACTCTATCATCTGCTTCGCCGTCGCCGCCGCGCGAAACGGTTGGCGCCAATACTTTTCCTGATCGATCCAAATCTGTCGCATCGTCACCGGATCCGTAAACTGCAAAGAATTCGACACCCGCGTGCACAGCATCACCGGCCCAACGCTCCCAAACTCCTTCGAAAGCTTGAAAGGAATCACCACCAAATCTTCCTTGCACACCGGCACGATCTCCACGAAGAAAGTAAACCTGTAATTGTACGTATTGCTATTCGCGTCGTGCGACACCAACTGCTTGTCGCCCCTCGACCGCGTCGCCACCACGCTGCCCAAAAAATCTACAAACCTCAACCCATGCGATCGATGACCGTAATAAAAATCTAACCCATCCGGCTGACTCTTGATCCCGATCGCGTCTCGCTCCATGCCGTGCTTCAAAATCATCTGCTCGAGGAACAAAAACGTCCGCTTATGTTCCACTTTTTGCCGCACCTGCACGCACGCGTTCCACTGATCACTATTCGCCGCGCTCCGCGCGCACGCATCGCACATCCTCCACTCCACCACAAATTCCGTCACGAACGTCTGCTGCAGTATCGCTCCGTTCAGCACTTCCTTCTGTATGGTCAGCTTCGTCTTCAGTCGTTTACTGTGCGGCTCCGTCCACACGAAGCCCGCGTCCACGAGCTTCACCTTTTGCAATCCCTTGATGCGCTTGATGCAAAACGTCAGCAGCTCTTTGCTCTCGAGATCGGCGCGGATCCAGTGCTTGGGCGGCTGCAGGTAGCGCTCGCACTGCGAGCAATACGTGACGACGCAGTTTTTGCTGATGCCCTCGGTGATGTCAACCTGCGTGCGCACGCACTCGACGCACATGCCGCTCGGGTTCGGGTGCATCGGGATCGCGCACAGGCAGCACAGCACGCTCCGCGCGTCGCGCGCGCCATCGCTCGCGGGCGGCGCGCCGAACATCGCGACGCGCGGCGCGAAGTGCGCGCGACGCCTGGCGGCTGCGATGATTAGAGCCTTAACTATGGAACATCGGGACGGCGCGCGCGCGGACGGCGCGGATCGGCGTCGAGCGCCGGCGTCCGGCGCTCGAGCGCTAGATAAATCACAGGACGACGCGCTACTCGCTAGAGGATTCGATTTCGTCGACGCGGGCGTCGACGCGGGCGACGACGTCGTCGACGGAGACGGCGGCGCCGAGGGCGTCGAGCGCGAATTCGGGAAGCCGAAGCGAACGTAAATCGTAATTCACGTCTCGGATGGAGAATTGGTATCGAAGGGCGTGGAGATGGATGCGCTTGGCGGCGAGGGGTTTGGTGGTGGCGTCGTCGGAGGCGGTGAGGGCGATGAGGGCGTCGCATTCGGCGCACGCGGCGTCTCGACGCTCGGCGAGCTTTCGAGCGACGACCCGGGTCTCGGCGTCGTCGGCGTACGCGCGACCGGCGTAAGACGACTCTGGGTCTTCATCGCCGTATGCACTATCGAAGACGATCGGATGCCCGATGGATGAGAGATGCGCGCGAATCTGGTGGTAGCGCCCGTGCGATTCCAGACGACACGCTACGAGGGCGACGTCTTCGCTCTCGCGCCTTTGCAAGACAACGACGCGCGTCGCGCACGGCTTTCCGTCCTTTTCCGAAACCACGGCTAACGATGATTCTTTGTCTTTCGCGAGGGGCGAGTCGATGCGCACGCCACACTCGATTTGAGCGCCTCGAACGAGCGCCAAATACGTCTTCCCGAGCGACGTTTTCGACATCCACACGTTCGCCTTGGCCGCCAATTTCGGCGACGTCGCCGCGAGCCAAATCCCACTCACCGGAGCGTCGATCCTATTCACAGCCCAGACCTTACCCGCATCGCCGGTCGCGCGCGCGCGTTTCGTCCGCCGCGTTTCGCCCGTCGCGTCGTCCTTCGCCGCGCGGCGACGCCGCAGCGCCGACGTCAACGCCGCCAAATTCCCGTACCCTTGCCACCCTGGCGCCGCCCCCGCGAGCACCGGCACGCCCGCAGGTTTCTCCACCACGACTAACCCAGTCTTTTCACACTCAAACACGATCTCTGGCATCGCATCCGCGACGCACCGCTCGTGCACGCACCGCTCGATTTCGAGCAGCGTCCCCGCCGGGACGAACTCGTCCAAATGTTCCACACCCATCTCCGTCCACATCTCCTCCGTCGCCTCCCCGCCGCGCGGCATCTTTCGCAGCGCATCTATCACGCACCGCACGCGTCGCGCCGCGAGCGCTGTCGCCCAGTACGCGTCTACATCGTCCGAATTCCGCGCCGCAAACTCTGACTTTGAGACTTGATTGACGAGCACGTCACGAAAAGCACCTTCGTGACGCTTCGACACGCGCACGCGCACGCGTCGGCGATACGGCTCGACGTAACGTAAACCTCCGCACGTGAACGACCGGTCGAGGGCGTCCGAATCGTCGTCGTCGCGCGATCGCATGCGTGTCCCAATGCGGTGTCCCAGTGAAAGTCGTTACACTGGGACGCGCCCGCGATGCCGCGCGAGGCGCTGAACGCGATCGATGCCGAGCTCGAGGCGTTAGAAAAACGTCTCGCCGAGCTCCCGAGCGAGAGCGAGAGCGAAAGCGCGTCGTCGTCGTCGTCGTCAAAGGAAAAGAAGCGAAAGAAGAAGCAAAAAAAAGAAAAAAAGGATGCAAAGAAACGACGACGGAAGCGCCGGGAAGCGTCGAGCGATGATGATGTGGAGGTCATCGTGGGAGGAGACGATTTACCGCGCATAGAACCGCTTCCCGCGGCGTTGCTGCCGGAAGGGAACGATTACAAGGGGAAAGGGGCGCGAGGGTCGTTTTTGGGCAAGTCGAGCGTCGGCGCGCGTGGCGCGCCGATTCCGGCTGGTTCGCGCGCGGACAGGGAGGGCAAGGACGCGCCGGGGACGTTTAAAAATGAACTCGAGCGGCGCTTGGCGAAACGCGCGGATCGACCGCGGTGCGAGGTGTGCCAGATGGACTTTACGAGCGACGCGCAGTACGCCGAGCACGCGCGCGGGAAGAAGCATTTGAGCAACGTGCGAAGCGCTGCCGGGGGGGGTGGCGCGAGCGGTGTTGGTGGGCGGAGGTACGTGAAACCACCTCCTGGACCACACTGTGAATTGTGTCGCAAAGTGTTCACGAGCGAGGCGCAGCGGGCGGAACATGTTCAAGGGAAATGGCATCGCCAACGCGTCAGCGGGGAGCTGCCACGTTCGAACAAACCGTACTCTTAGAAACAAACAAATGATTGTAAATTTACATCTATCTAGCGTAGCAGCGTTGTGGTACACGAATTAAAACATGTCTGGTGGCCGTTTTTGTTTCGGTGCGGGTGTCCAGCTCGCGAATGAACTATTGGTTCGCAGCAGGGAGCGGACATGGACGTCGTCGTCGTCGGAGAATTCGCTCAGCAAACCTTCGCTGAGTGGCTTGAGGGTGTGACGGTGGTTGTGCAAATCCTCCGCGCTGCCGTACGCCGAGGTTGCGTCACTGCCCGAGTCGCTAGCGATGGATTCTCGTCTGCCCGAGTCGCTAGCGATGGATTCTCGGCTCTCTCGCGAGCGAGCCGACCGCATCGTCGTCAAGCCGCGACGAATGTTTCTCCCTTGCTCGAGTAGTAACGCGACGTCGGGATTTTCAGACTTCCACTCGCGCGCCATCTTGATACCGATGTCGTAACCGTGACGAATGATGGCGCTGTACTTGTTGAATTCCAAAATCCCGATGCTCGAGACATTCGGACGAATGTACACGTCGATGTCTTCCAAGCGCGTTTGGTGCTTGACGGTGTCGGTGACAAACGGAAGCTGCCCTTGCATGTCCGCCATGGTCGGGATGGAATGTCCACCACCGAGCCATCGCGGAAGGAGTCGTCGCAAAAGCAACCACGTGCCGCTGATACCATCGCCCCAAGGCGTAAGCGATTGCCCATCCAAGCCTTCGCCCGCGACGTCGACGGCGATGACGTAGTGCGCGCCCAACGCGCGCATGACATCCGTGGGTAGATTATTGACGTATCCGCCGTCCACGAGCACGTGCATGTTCTTCTGTTGTCCTTGCTCGGTGTCACACACGGGAGGTAAAAAACCGACAAGTGCCATGCTCGCGCGCACGTAGCGCCAAAGCGTACCGTTTCGGTGCACGATTGGCATGCACGAGATTAAATCGAGCGTGCAGCAAAAGAACGGCAGCCAGCAGTCTTCGATTTTCGTTTCGCCGAGATTTATGCCGAGCGCACGGTTCATGCCCCAGCCGGTGAAGTAACTGACGACGGGAAGGGTGAGATCGATCACGCGTCCCCACGCGCTAGACATTTCCTTGGCAAACTTCGTCACCATGATGCGAACGAGAAGGGCGCTAGGGTCGCGAGCGTACATGCCGCCGACCATGGCGCCGATGGACGTACCGCCGACGGCGTCGATCGGAACGCCCTCTTCTTCCATCGCCGCGAGAACACCCACGTGAGCCAACCCACGTGCACCTCCACCACCCATGACTAAACCAACGGATAACTCGCGAAGTGAGCGGGCGAGACGCGCGGCATGCGACGGCACGAGACCAGAAGACGCCTGCATGGCGACGTGATGATGACGTTGGACGCTGAACGCCGTGAGCCAAGATTTCGTATCCTTGGGCGTCACATCGGCGTCTTGGTGCAAAAGCACAAGTTCTCGTTGAGCGAGCAAGACGCGTTGAAATTTTGTCTCACCGAGACCGTGAAGAAGGCGATCTTGTAGAGTTTGCCCTTCCTCGTGCGTCGGCGCTTGATCGTTTGCGTTGGCGACGAGCAAAATGGTATCGCTGTGTCGAGCGCATTGTGCGCACCAAGGCGACGGGAAAGGATCCCCTTTCAAGATCACGACGTCATACGCTGATTCAAGTTGAGAAAGCCAATTCGCCGTCGCTTCTTGTGCGAGCGGTCCGATAGCGGCTTGTCCGAGTTCCCCAAGCCGGCACGCGGAGTCCACTGTTCTCGCGCGACAAATCTTACTCAGCGCGAAGGCTAAGGAGTAGCAAAATTCGTCCAAATGAACGGCGGCACCTTCGGTGACGGGAATGACTGAGACTGTCTTCGGCGCGTTGGACGCCTTCTGGGAAAGCACTAAACCAGGAATCAGAGGCGCCGTGTGCGCGGTTCCGGACAACGCCGCCGTACGATTGGCCTGACGCAAACCCAAACCGCGCGCCAGGCGTACGAATGCCGTGGGCGCGGCGAACGCGAGCGTGTCCAATCCGGCGGATGATATCCATAACACTTGCGAGTCTCGCACAGCACGCGCTGTGAACCTAGCCGCGGGTGCCATCAAGCTCTGCCGTCTCGATCTCGGCGTCGCCGCCATGGGTCGCGATGCGGTGGTTTCCATGAGAACCGAATCTTCTCCAGTCGCCTCGCCAGGGCTCACGACGTAGCCAGGACCACTTGGAACGTACGCAGCGGTAGACTTACCACTTTGCGACTTTCGTCGCTTGAACAAATTTTGCGAAGAATTCGCGCGCGATAGCCCGTGGGGTTCTTCCATCTGTTCCCGCAGGCAACCCGTGACGACGATGTGCACGCCGCCTGCACGCGCATTTAAAGCTTCACCCGCCTCGAGCGTTTCCATTTCAGCGCCACATCGATCCCAAATCAGTGAGCTCGGTGCGTCGCGCACTCTTCGTGCGAGTGACACAACCATCTTATGTGTTATGGCAGCGCGCGTGCGGCCCAAGCGAGCCAGGGTACTCAACGGAAGCAAAACCACAACGGCACCGCTCGAACCAGCACGAATCGTCAGACCGCTGCGCTGACCAGTCAACAGCAAATGTGAACCAACGATGTCGCCGACGTTGGCGGTGAAAATTGGCGTCTCTGATGCCTGACGAATTCGCGGCGAGGAATTCGGTAGCGGTGGCTTTTCTCGTCTCGAGGATGGTACTGCTTCGACGAGCGCTTCTAGCGAGCCTCGTTCGACGATGAGTGCAGCGGCTGAAGCACCTTGTTGTAACACGATCGCACCAGGAGGAAACACTTTCGTCTCGACCGAGACTTCCGACGTCGGCTCTGGTTCTGGCTCAGCGTTCTTCTTTTCCTTGCGCCTAGCGAAGAATCCGCCGCTCTTCGACGCCGCTCCGGAGCTACGTTTTCTGTACCCATGTCGCTCCAACGTAGCAATAACGCCACTCGTATCAATCAAGCTCACTACTTTGGCGTCCAGCATCCGAGATAACGCGTGTGTGCATACAAGTGCCTCTTCGTCGCTGTCGCTCGGTTGCGGCTCGTCGGCGCCTCTATCGTGCACCCAGAGCGATCTCATGTCCCCCATCATGCCCACATACTTGCACACCGCCGCGAACCCACTCGCGAGTCTCAGCGCCACCCCTTGGGTGCCAATCACAGTGCCAGCGCACTCGTGATAATCCGACATGCGAAACACCGCTAAGACGCAACCTCGATTGGCGGCGCGCGCGGAGACGCGCACGCGATCGCGCCGGTGAAGCTCGTGATCCGAACCAAACGTCAGACGCACGCGCACGCGCTCTCCACTCTCGTCATGAGATTTCAGTGACATCGCTGGCGTCGATTCTTCGCCCAAACCGTCAACCGATGGTGACGAAAGCGCACGCGCCGCGTCTTCTCCTTCGTTCGCCTCAGCCGGCGCCGGAATGTGTTCTAATATATCCATGAAAGAATTCAAGCACGTTCCCGGCCGCGAACACAAAGTCGTCATCGCTTTCTGCTCGACGTCTCCTCGCACACTCACATCAATCTCTATCTGTCCTCGCAAATCAACCTCGCCGTCGACCAACACGGTCAACTCGTCGCGCGCCACCGATTCGCCCACGCGCTCTTTCGGGCGCACGACGACGGTTTTCGCCCGCGAGCGAAGCATCGCCAAAGCGCTCTCCGACATCCCACGACACGCCGAGCACGCCTTCAAAGCCTCCAACGTCGGATCTAAATGCATCGCTCCCCCGCTCGGCGGCATCGTCGCCAATCCGTGCGCCGACATCGCCTCTCGCAAATCCTCCTCCGTCTTGTGCAGCACGCTCAACCCGTCGCCGCGAATATCCTTTAATTTCGCCTTGAGCTTCGTCTGCACCCGCCACGCCCGCCAAATTCGCACCGCCTGTCGCATTCGCCGCGGCTGATGCGGCATGTCGAACAACTTCAGCGACACGCTCTGAAACGCTCGAATCTTATACTCCTCGAGCAACACCCCTCGAAGCTCGTTCGACCGCTTCATCGCCGCCTCGCGCAGCTCTTTCAATCTTCGTATCGCCCGTATCGCTCGCTTCAGCAAGAAAAACCTACGTCGCGCAGCACCACCGCCTCCCGTCAGTCGCGTCGTCGTCGTCGTCGTCGTCGTCGTCGTTCGTCGTCGTTCGTCGTCTTCGTTCCCTCGCGCGTCCGTCTCGCCTCGTCGCCTCGTCGCCCACCTCGCCGCGTAGTACGCGCACGTCGCCGCCACCAGCGCCGTGATCCCTCGATCGACGCCGTACGCCCCCACGAGCACCGCCGCTAGAAACACAAACTCTCCACGCCGCAGCAGCATCGTCGCCGTCGTCGCGCGACGCCGCGCGTCGTCGTCTCGTCCGTCACCGTTGCCTCTCGCGATTCGCGACGATTCGCGCGCCGTTCGACGATTTCGCGTCGCGGTTCGCGCGCGACGTCGAGCGCTCGACGCGCGGTTCGCGCGATGCGTTCGCTCGCGACGCCGCGCGCGCGCGCGTCGCCGTGTGTCGACGGACGATGCGCGTCGCTTCACATCATGGCGCGCGATGATGACGACGGCGACGGCGACGCGCACTACGCCGGCCTGTTCCTGGACGCCGACGCGCGCCGAAAGGTGTGGGCGCTCGCGCACCGACTGCTGGGGATGTCGTGCGCGCCGCCGGGCGCGAAATCGTCGGCGGATCACGTGACGCTCGCGCACGCGCCGGATCGAGACGCGACGACGCGAGTGCTCGAGCTCGCGCGGCGACGGCGATCGCGCGCGGTGACGGTGACGATGACGCACGCGTGCGTGCGACCGCGCGCGATGGTGATGGCGGTGTCGATCGAGATGGATCGCGAGCTGACGGGGCTGGAGACGCCGGCGACGCCGCACGTGTCGGTGTTCGCGCCGGAGACGATGGAGTGGAGAACTCTGGGCGACGTCGTCGCGGAGGATTTGGCGCGAGACGAGGGGTTGGATTTGCGGGCGTTGGGCGCGAGCGATGAGGCGCTGCGGTTGGAGTGTCGGCTAGGAGTGAAGATGAGAGACGGCAGCGTCGATTTTGGATTCGGGGGCGAGACGAGCGATTCGGGGCGGCACTCGGGATCTTCGTCGGCGATTCCGGGATTGGCGAGTCCGACTAAGAACAAACACTCGTTGGGGCGAACGAGCGAGGCGGCACCGCGCGCGACGTCGACGCGACCGGAGTATATGACGAAGAAACAAATCGCGGCGGCGAAGGCGAAGGCAAAGGCGCGCGAGGAGGCGCGGCCGTTGACGGCGGAGGAAATGGCGGAACGCGCCGTCGCCGAGGCGAAAAAGCAGGCACTGAAGGAGGAAAAACGACGAAATAACATACGACGCGAGTACTTGAGCTTGTGCGAGATGTTCGAGGAGCATCATCCAGAGTTTGTGAAGACGACGTTCATTCGATTTGGCTACGACATGGAGGCGACGGCGCAAGATTTGTTGGCCAGCATCGCGCCGGACATCGAGGACATGTACGACAACGATGAATACTATTCGGAGTACGATACGGAAGACGACGAATATGGATCCGAATCCGAATATGACTCCGAACCCGAATCCGAAGACAATTCTTCCAAGAAGGAAGGAATCAGCAAAGGGCTGAGCAAGAAGATCCGCCGCGCACAAGCGAAAGCGCAACGTCGGAAAGCTCGTGATGAGGAAACTACGCGCCGTCTCCAAGCCGCCGGATTAGGTACCGACCGACGAGAGGTGACAATCACGAGCGGGACGACTTGGGTCTCTAAGCCGCCGCCCAGCTCGACGCCGAATTGGGAAGTCAGCGGGGCGCGCGCGGAAATCATAAACGCTGCAAAACACTTGGCGTTCCTACAAGGTCCAAAGGCGAAGACGCAGAGGTTAAGCGTAAATTTGTCGGATAGAAACGCCGCGCGTCTAGAAGAGCTCTCTGAAGAAATGTCGCGCTTGCGAGTGCAGAGAGATAGGGGCGATACACGCGCCGCGGCGTTGCTCGGCGAAAAGGCGAAATTGAAGCAGGCGCTCGAGTCGATTGATACCGAGGTTGTAGCACCTTCGACAGCGGACAACGATAATCGAGGCTTCAATCGCGTCATTGATTTCCACGGTTACGATAGGTTGGACGCGATTCGACGTCTCGAGCGCGAACTGCTGAAGATAGCGCCAATGGTGAGTTCGGACTGGTCAATCAAACTCATCACCGGGCGAGGGAATCACAGCCGCGGCGGACGCGTTATTCACGGCGACATCATGCGCTGGTTGACTCAGAATGGTATCGCCTTTGACGAAGGACTCGGGCACGTCGTCGTGCGCACGATGGCGTCCATCAATCAGTAAACCAGTTCCATTCTTTGAATTTTTAACTAGATATTGTAGCGCGAGCACACAATTGATTGCTTGATTGACAAACAACACGACGATACGGGAGTCTATGGGCACAGCATCACCGAAGCAAAGCGTACACGACAACGTTAAACGATGTCGTCACGACACGCGGGGCATCGCCGACTGCGTCGCGAATAGCTGATTCTGGGTTGTGAAAGCCACTCGGACCCATGAAGACGAGATCGGCTACGGCGTCGGCGGGAAGCGGAACCACGTCGCGAATCGCGCGTCGGAACACGACGTCGAACCCGGCGGCAAGAAAAGCTTCATCAACGCGAGTGGACTTGTTCGGCTCGACGCCGAGGACGGTGATTTTGTCGTCGTCCCGGAACGCGTCGCGAAGCTCGACCATGTGATCGTCGTCCGGACTCGCGACGACGGCTCGACCGCCTTTCCTTAGTACCCTCGCGAGCTCCGTCGGTGAACGCGGTGCGAATACACTCATGGCGACGTCTACGCTATCATCGTCCAGGGGCAAATCGCGCGTCGCGTCAGCGACGGCGACGCGCGCGAATCGGCCGATGGCCGCCGCGCACAAATCGGCGGCGTCCTTCGAAGCGTCCAACGCCGCGAGTTCCAACTCGACGTCATCCCGCGCTCTCGCGCGCTCGAGCACGACGGATGAATAATAGCCCTCACCGCACCCGAAATCGACCACTCGGAGCGGTTTCGCCTTCACCTTCGCCGACGCCGCGTTCGGGTTCGCCGCGTTCGGATTCGCCGCGCGCGCTTCGCTCCTCGCTTCCCGCTTCCGCGCCATGCGTCTCGCTCGCGGCGACGTCGCCGTCGTCGACGCCGCATCGCCTCCAGACCTTAATTCTACCGCTAACCCTAATTCCGCGTCCCCATCGCGCGCGTCCGCCGCGCGTCCCAACACCGCGTCCGCCACCGCCTCGCTCAGCGCGCCGAAGTGCCCGCCCTCGACCAAAAATCGCCGTCTCGCGCGCAGCTGCGCCCTCGAGTCCCCTCGCGCGCGCTTCCCGACGAACAAATTCACGTACCCAGACGCGCTCGCGTCGAGCGCGTGTCCGTTCGCGCAGCGATACGTCGCCGCGGCGCGTTTTTCATCGCCGCCGTCGATACCGTTGGCGTCCCGCGCCGACCGCAATCGCTCCCGCGCGCCCCGTCGAAGGCACGCCGGACATCGCCAGCGCGCGGGGGCGTCGTCGCGAACCGCTCGAGCGCGCGCGTCGCGCGCGCGCGCGCGCGGGCTCGGCGTCGCGAGGCGAGCCGTCGAACATCGCGTCATTGTTTGGCGCGTCGTCGGCGGTCGGCGTCATGACGACGCCGCGCGCCGTCGCGCCGTCGCGCGCGCGCGTCGTCGCGCGCGCGCGCGGACCGAGGCGCGGTCGGCGTCTCGCGACGTCGCGCGCGACGCGCGACGG
>Ga0181595_10003537_pt1 | contig 14858 bp, 15 predicted proteins | sample 041ome_7_FD_145604 | JGI IMG/M metagenome (GOLD analysis project Ga0181595, IMG submission 145604) | Coastal salt marsh microbial communities from the Groves Creek Marsh, Skidaway Island, Georgia - 041401AS metaG (spades assembly) | ecosystem: Environmental > Aquatic > Marine > Intertidal zone...
GACCTACGTCCCAAATCAATTTATCTTTTGGGGTATTAAATACGTAATGCAGAGCTACCGTTAATTCAACAACTCCTAAGCTTGCACCTAAATGACCACCAGTTTCAGATACAGCATTGATTGTTTCCTGTCTCAATTCGTCTGCAACAGTTACCAAATCTGCTTCAGATATTTTTTTAAGATCTACAGGAAAATTGATTTGGTCTAAAAACTTGTAATTATTATTCATTTATCTCGATACAATATATAATCAATGGTTTGTTTTAAATTTTCTGATTTAGATCCATATTTTTTTATAATTTTTTTTAAATTAAAGCTTATTTTTTCTGCATATTTAACAGCATTATTGTAACCCATCAAACTTATAAGAGTAGCTTTTCCTTGTTTCTCGTCTTTTCTGGTTTTTTTTCCGGCTATTGCAGATGAACCTTTATAATCAATTAAATCATCAGCAACCTGAAACAATAAACCTATATCTGATCCAATTTTTTCAAATGATTTGATTTCTATTGTCTTTTTATTTTTAATAATCAGCGGTGCTGAACAACAAAAACTAAAAAGCTTACCAGTTTTTTTGATTTCCATATCAATTATTTGTTTTTTAGAAACTTTCTTATGTTCAAAACTCAAATCTAAAAATTGACCACCAGCTATGCCTAGATGTCCAGAGCATTCTGATATTTTATTTATCAAAATATTTTTTATTTTTTCATTTAGATTAATATCTTTACTACTCAAAATTTCGAATGCTAAAGTAAGTAGTGAATTTCCCGCTAATACAGCAGTAGACTCACCGAATTTTATATGTGTTGCTGGCTTACCTCTCCGCATTGAGTCATTATCCATACATGGTAAATCATCATGAATTAAAGAATATGCATGAATGCACTCAACAGCCGCTCCAATTTTAATTAATGTATTGTAATTGATATTAAATATTGATCCAACATCAAATAATATTTTAGAGCGGATTTTTTTTCCACCTGAAAAAAGACCATAGTTCATTGGTAAAATTAATTGTGTTTTTTTTTGCTTTTTAATAAATCTTTTTAAGAAGTTGTTTGTATCAGCAGCAATTTTTGTTAATTTATTTTGCATCTTTTTTTGATGTAATTTCAACAATTTTATTTTTAGTTTTTTGATTAATATTTTTTACATTAATTTGAAATTTTTTTTCTATTAAAATATTTAAATTTAATAATTTTTGATACTTATCAGTTGTGCTTTCCAAATCTTTTTCATTTTCAAGTTCTTTAATCAATTTATCTGCTTCAAGCGTTAAATCTTCCAGGGAGTAACTATTATAATTATTTGTTAAATTTTTATCTTTCATATAATAATCAGTATTAATACATGAAAATTAATCATTCAAATATTAAAAAAGCTAAAAAATTTTTAGATAATTACGAATGTGTAGCTATACCGACTGAGACAGTTTATGGCTTAGCCGCCAATGCATATTCAGATAAGGCCACAAAAAAAATTTTTAAGTTAAAAAAAAGGCCAAAAAGTAATCCATTAATAGTACATTATAGAAATTTATTTGATCTTAAAAAAGACTGTTTAATTAATAAAGAATTCTTAAAACTATATAAAAAATTTTGCCCAGGTCCGTTAACTTTTATTTTGCCTTTAAAGCAAGACTCAAAAATCTCTAAAAATGTAACTAATAACAAAAAAAATTTAGCAGTAAGATTTCCAAAACATAAGATTATGAGAGCTCTACTGAAAGAAATTGATTATCCACTTGCTGCACCTAGTGCAAATTTATCTACAAGAGTTAGTGCAGTTAGTCATAATGATGTTAAAGATGATTTTGGGAATAAGATAAAATATATTTTAGAGGGAGGTCCATCTTCAATAGGTTTAGAGTCCACAATCATAGATTTAATAAAAAAACCTAAGATTTTAAGATTAGGCGGTCTTAAGATCTCTGAAATCCAGAAAATTCTAAAAAAAAAATTAGTAATTGAAAATAATCCAAAAAAAATATCTGCACCTGGCCAGTACAAGCTACATTATTCACCTGGCATACCTATCAGGCTCAATGTTAAAAAAGCAAATAATAATCAAGCATTTTTGTTGATCAAAAAACAAAAAAATGAAAAATCAAATTATTATTATTTAACAAAAAATAATAATTTAAATGAAGCTGCTAAAAATCTATACTCCACTCTTAGACAAATTAAAAAAGATAAATTTAGATCTATTGTTGTACAAAAAATTCCTAATACTGGACTGGGAAAAACTATCAATGATAGATTATTAAGAGCTTCAAAATTCTAAATGTCAAATTCTATAGAAGTTATAAATCTAACAAAAATATATAATTTAAAGAAAGCTGTTAATAACTTAAATTTTAAAATTGGTGAAAACCAAATGATTGGTCTATTAGGACCAAATGGTTGTGGTAAAACCACAACTATTGGTATGATACTTGGGCTACTTAAACCTACGAGTGGCAAGGTCTTAATTAATGGATTAGATATTGAAAATAATAAAATTTCTGTATTGAACAAAATGAATTTTATTTCTCCATATATTGAGTTACCAAAAAAACTTAAAGTTAAACAAAATTTAATTGTATATGGAAAGCTCTATAATATTGATAATTTAACAGATAGAATAAATTATCTTGCTAACAAACTAAGACTAGAGGATCTTTTGGAAAAAGTTACTGGAGAACTTTCTTCTGGACAAAAAAATAGAGTAAGTTTAGCGAAAGCCTTAATAAATGATCCATCTGTCCTTTTGCTAGATGAACCAACAGCTTCTTTAGATCCAGAGACAGGAGATTTTATTAGAACTTTTTTAGAAGATTATAAAAAAGAAAAAAATATTTCAATCTTACTTGCTTCTCATAACATGAATGAAGTAAAACGATTGTGTGATTCAGTATTGATGATGAAAGATGGTGAAATCATAGATCAAGGTACTCCAGATGATTTAATTCAAAAACATGGTAGACAAAACTTAGAGGAAGTCTTTCTAAAACTTATAAGAAATTAATATGAACTTAACCAGAATATATGGTCTATTTTTAAGACACTTTTATCTAATTACCCAATCATTTCCCAGAATATTAGATTTAATATACTGGCCATCAATTCAAATAACTTTATGGGGTTTTATTTCAAATTTTTTTGCAACATACAGTAGCTACTATAGTGGTGCAGTTGGTGTTATTTTATCATGTGCTATTCTTTATGACTTTTTGTTTAGAACAAGTATTGGATTTAACATGTTATTCTTAGAAGAAATTTGGAGTAGAAATTTTACAAATTTATTTATATCGCCTATTAAGATTAGTGAAATAATTGTTTCCCTTGTTTTTACTGCTCTAATAAGAGCCTTGATTGGGCTAGTGCCTGCAATACTTTTAACTTCACCAATTTTTGGAATTTCCTTGCTTGATTTGGGTATACCTCTCGCATATCTTTTTTTAAGTTTGTATATTTTTGGAATAACATTGGGTTTGTTTGTTTCAGCAGGACTATTAAGATTTGGACCCTCTTTTGAAAATATTGCTTGGTCTACAATGTTTTTGTTAGCACCTTTTGGATGTATATATTATCCTGTGGAAACATTACCTGAAATTTTTCAAATAATTGCTTATGTTTTACCTCTTGTATATATCTTTGAAGAAACAAGAAATATTCTAGTAAATCAAGTTGTTGACTACCAAAATATTTTGCAAGCCTTTTATTTAAACATTTTTTATCTATTAATTGCTATTTACGTTTTTTATTACTCTTTTAATAAAGCAAGAGATAAAGGCACTCTAATTAATATTGGGGAATAAAGTGGCGCGCCTGCTAGGAGTCGAACCCAGAACCTCCTGATCCGAAGTCAGGCGCTCTATCCAATTGAGCTACAAGCGCATATAGTATTAATATAACATAAAATGGAAAAAAAAATTAATTTAATAGCTTCAAAGGAAGAAATAAACATAAGATTAGATGTTTTTATTAATAAACATCAAAAAGATGTTAGTAGAACTAGGGTAAAAAACTTAATCTTAGATAATAAAGTTAAACTTAATAATAATATCATCTTAGACCCATCAAAAAAAATTTTGCCTGGGGATGAAATATATTTAGAAATACCTGAACCAAAAAAAGCATCATTAAAACCCTACGATTATAAACTAGAGATCGTTTTTGAGGATAAAGATCTTTTGGTTTTGAATAAACCAGCTGGAATTGTGATGCATCCAGGTGCAGGCAATTATGACAATACAATTGTAAATGCGTTAGTGAATTATGATAAAGATTCTTTATCTAGTATTGGAGATGAATTAAGACCTGGTATTGTACACAGGATAGATAAAGATACTTCTGGATTAGTTGTGATTGCAAAAAACAATTATACCCATGAACATTTGTCTAATCAATTTAATGAACATACTATAACTAGAATTTATCAATTATTAGTATGGGGAAAATTACGACCCTCAAGAGGAAGAATAGAAACTTATATTACTAGAAGTTCAAAAAATAGACAAATGATGGAAGTGAGTAATTCCAAAGGTAAGAAAGCAATTACAAACTATGAAACTATAGAAGTGTTTGAAAATAAAAATACCCCTACTTTAAGTTTAATAGAGTGCAAGTTAGAAACGGGAAGAACACATCAAATCCGTGTTCATATGAATTATTTAGGTCATAGTATTTTAGGAGACAACAAATACAGAAAAAAATATAAAAAAATAAAAAATATAAACTTAGATTTAGAAAATCTAATAACAAATTTAAATAGACAATTTCTGCATGCTAAAACTCTAGGATTTATTCACCCAAAAAAGAATGAAGAAATGATATTTTCCTCAATTTTGCCACATGATCTAAATATAATCTTAGAAAATCTTAGAAAACTTAATAATTAAGTGATTGAAATATAAAAATAATTAATTAGATAAACTACTCAATGAATATAGCATTAAACAATAATTTACCCGCTCTAAGTAATGAAGGTGGTCTGTCAGCATATCTGGAACAAATTAAGAAATTTCCAATGTTGGATGCTGAGGAAGAGTACATGTTAGCAAAAAATTGGAGAACTACAGGAAATATAAAAGCTGCTGAAAAACTCGTTACAAGTCATTTACGTTTAGTTGCTAAAATTGCGATGGGTTACAAAGGTTATGGTCTGCCAGTTAATGAAATGATTTCCGAAGGAAACGTAGGTTTGATGCAGGCTGTAAAAAAATTTGAACCTGAAAAAGGTTTTAGACTAGCAACATATGCCATGTGGTGGATTAAAGCCTCTATCCAAGAATATATTCTTAGATCTTGGAGTTTAGTCAAAATTGGAACTACTACTGCACAAAAAAAATTATTTTTTAATCTAAAAAAAATTAAAAACCAGATAGCTCCTCAATCTGAAGGAGATTTGAGAAATGAACATGTTGAAGAAATTGCAAATAAACTTGACGTCAGTAAAGAGGAAGTAATCTCGATGAACAGAAGACTTTCAGGTAAAGAATTTTCTTTAAATGCTCAAGTTGGAGAAGATGGTGATGAATGGCAAGATTGGCTTGTTGATAAAGAATTAGACCATGACCTTAAATTTGCACATCAGGAAGAAATGAAGCAAAGAAAAGATTTATTAAAAAACTCTATCCAAGTATTAAATCAAAGAGAAAAAGAAATTTTATTTTCAAGAAGATTGAATGATAATCCAACTACATTGGAAGATTTAAGTAAGAAATACAAAATAAGTAGAGAAAGAGTTAGACAAATAGAAAATAAAGCATTTGAGAAATTACAAAAACATATGCTTATTCTTGCAAAATCTAAAAATTTATTGCCAGCAAATTAAATATCAAAAGGATTTTCAATCAATATTGTATCTTTTCGCTCTGGGCTAGTAGATACACTTGATACTTTTGCACCAATAAAATCTTCTAGAGCAAAAATATATTTCTTAGCATTTTCTGGCAAAGCCTCAATATTTTTAATTCCATTTGTCGAGCACTTCCAGCCTGGAAAAATTTTATATATAGGTTTAATCTTCAATTGATCCTCTACAGCAGCTGGAAGATAATCAATTTTTTTGCCGTCAAGTTCATATTGAATGCACATTTTAATTTCATCTAACTCATCTAAAACGTCAAGTTTGGTTAAAGCAATACCATCTATTCCAGAAATTTTTATTGTTTGTCTCACTAAAACTCCATCAAACCAACCACATCTTCTTTTTCTACTTGTTACTGTCCCAAACTCTTTGCCTCTTGTACCAAGCAATTCTCCAATATCGTCTGTTAACTCTGTTGGAAATGGTCCCTCACCTACTCTGGTTGTGTAAGCTTTGGTGATACCTAGCACATAATGTATCGAATTAGGACCACACCCAGTACCAGTTGCAGCACTAGATGCTACTGTATTCGATGATGTTACAAAAGGGTAAGTTCCATGATCAACATCAAGTAATATTCCTTGAGCACCCTCAAATAATATTCTTTTCTTTTGTTTTTTGAATTCATCTATCTTTAGCCAAACTGGTTGAGAAAACTTTAAAATTTCAGGTGCAATATTTAATAAATCTTTTTTTAATTGATCTTTCTTAAAAATTTCTTTTCCTAAACCTTTTCTGATTGCATTATGATGTTGAAGTACAGATTCAAGTCTTTGATCTAAGTTTTTTTCAGATCTTAAATCCATAACTCTTATAGACCTTCTGCCAACTTTATCCTCATAAGCTGGACCAATGCCTCTTCTTGTAGTTCCAATTTTACCTTTGCCAGCTGCATCTTCCCTAATTTCATCCATCTCTCGATGAAAAGGTAAAATCAGATTTGCAGCCTCTGAAATAATAAAATTATCAACATTTACATCTACACCCTTTTCCTTAATTTCTTGAATTTCCTCTAACAACGCCCAGGGATCAACAACAACCCCATTGCCAATTATCGAAATTTTATTCTTCCTAACTATTCCTGATGGTAATAATCTTAGCTTATATGTCACTCCATCAATCACTAGTGTGTGACCAGCATTATGTCCACCTTGAAAACGTATCACCACATCAGCTTGCTCTGAAAGCCAATCAACTATTTTGCCTTTACCTTCATCTCCCCACTGTGAACCTACTACTACTATATTTCTCATTATTTAAAATTGGTATCCAAGTTAATTGTCACAAGGTGATTAATTGGGCCATGTCCTTTTCCAAAATTTGGGTTTGTTCTGACAGCAGAATTAACATACTTGATAGCTAATTCACAAGATTTCTTTATAGGTTTTCCACATGATAGAAAAGTAGTTACTGCTGTTGATAACGTACATCCCGTACCATGAGTATTTTTAGTTTTTATCCTTTTGCTATTAAATAAACTAATTTCTTTTTTATTAACTAAAATATCATGAACAAGAGCTGAACTTAAATGACCACCTTTAATCAATACATTTTGAGCACCTATTTGAATTAGTTTTTTAGCACTCAAAATCATATCTTCTTTAGAATTAATTCTAATTCCGGTAAGGATTTCTGCCTCAGGTATATTTGGTGTAATCAAATGAACATGTTTAATCAAATTATTTTTTAAAAATAAGATTGCCTCATTATTGATAAGTTTAGCGCCTCCTTTTGCTATCATAACTGGATCTAGAACTATATTTTTAAATTTATTTTTTTTTAATGCACTAATTACACTTTTAATTACTTGAGTAGAGTGCAACATACCAATTTTAATTCCCTGAGGTTTTATATCTTTAGTTGTAAATAGTATTTGATCAAAAATAAATTTAGGACTTATTGGTATAACTGATTTTACACCTGTAGTATTTTGAACAGTAACAGCAGTCAAAGCAGTCATTGCATATGAGCCTAGGCTTGTAGCTGTTTTGATATCTGCCTGTATTCCCGCACCACCTGAAGAGTCAGACCCAGCAATAATTAATATTTTTGATCTAGGCTTCAACTTTAATAATCTCTTTTTTTATCATATGAATGCACTTATATAATAATTTCATATTTTCAGTTTCTACCATTATTCTTATTTTTGGCTCTGTGCCTGATTTTCTTACTAAAATTCTTCCATGATTTTTGATTAGATTGTTTGCAGTTTTTATAGATTTTTTTACAGACAAATTACTTAAAATATCATTATTTTGGATTGTTATATTCTCTAAAACTTGCGGAGTTTTTTTAAACACATCAAAAAATCTACTAGCTTTAATTCCTTTTTTAATTTCTTGTAAAACTTCTAAAGCAACCAAGAGCCCATCTCCTGTTGTTGCATATTTGCCTAAAATAATATGACCTGATTGTTCACCTCCTAAATTATATTTGTTTTTTAGCATAACGTCTTTTACGTGCCTATCACCCACATTAGCTCTAATAAATTTAATTTTTTTAGATTTAAAAAATTTTTCCAAACCATAATTACTCATTAAAGTTCCAACCACACCACCTTTTAGAATTTTTTTTCTTTTCCAGGTAAGTGTTAGAGCTGCAATAATTTGATCACCATCAATAATTTTGCCTTTCTCATCACACATAATAATTCTATCTGCATCTCCATCTAATGAGATTCCGATATCTGCTTTATTTTTTATTACAGCATTTTTAATTATTTTTGGATTAGTTGATCCAGATTTATTATTAATGTTTAGTCCATTTGGATGGTTGCCAATCACTATTAAATTTACACCTAAAGATTTTAACAATTTAGGGCCAGCTTTATAGCCCGCACCATTTGCACAATCCAAAACTACTTTTAAACCTTTGAGGTCAAAATTTTTTGGGAAATTTTTTTTTAAAATTTTAATATATTCATCAGTAGCTGTTTCTAAACGTTTTACTCTACCCAGCATTTTAGAATCTGCAAATTGGTTTTGTATTTTATTATCTATTAATTTTTCAATTCTTTTTTCTATTTTATCAGAAAGCTTTAAACCATCAGGTCCAAAAAGTTTTAACCCATTATCAAAGTAAGGGTTATGAGAGGCGGTAATCATGATTCCCATGTTAGCCTTCATAGACTTCGTGAGCATTGCCAAACCATTGGTTGGTAAAGGTCCAAGTGTATAGACATGCATACCTGCAGACGTAAGTCCAGATACTAAGGCTGGTTCTAAAGCATAACCTGACAATCTAGTATCTTTTGCAATAATTGCTGTTTGTTTATTTTTTTTTAGATTAGTAAAATATTTGCCTGCTGATAATCCAAATTTAAAAAACATTTCTCCATTAATATTTTTACTATTAACTTTGCCTCTTATTCCATCTGTTCCGAAATATTTTTTTTTCATTACTTATATAAAAGTTTTTTAAATACCTTAATACCCTGCATAATTTCATTCACATCATGTACTCTTATTAACTGAATACCTTGCAATAAAGAAAAAATACTTGAGGATAAAGTTCCTCCAATTCTTTTTTTATCATCATTTTCTTCAGCTATATCTCCTATAAATCTTTTTCGAGATATTCCAACCATTATTGGAAAACCCAGTGAATGAAAAATAGAAATGTTTTGTAATAGCTTCAAATTATGTTTTAAATTTTTTCCAAATCCAATTCCTGGATCTAGGATAATATTATTATGTGTAATACCATTTTTTCTTAAAAATTTAATTTTATCCTCAAAAAAATCATAAATATCCAGAACGACATTTTTATATTTAGGATTTTTCTGCATAATATCTGGTGTACCTCTTGAATGCTGTAAAACAAAAGGTGTGTTGTTTTGTTTTAGTATATTGATTGACCTTTCATCGAAGCTTAGTCCTGAAATATCATTAATAAGATTTACTCCAAGATTTATACCTTTCTGCATAATATCTGCTTTTCTGGTGTCTAAAGATACATTTAAATATTTTAATTTATTAAGAATTTTTTTTATTCTATTCCATTCTTCTATTGAATTTACAGTCTTAGATCCAGGTCTAGTAGACTCACCTCCAATGTCGATAATATCAGCTCCCTCTCTAAGAAGTTTTTTTGCATGATTAATACCATTATTAAAACTATTAAATTTTCCTCCATCAGAAAAACTATCTGGAGTTAAATTTAAAACACCCATGATCAAGGGTATTTTTTTAAAATTTAAATTTGAAAAATTTTTTTTTTTTGATGAAATTAATCTAACATCTTTGGTAATTTTTTTCTTAATATCTGTTGGTAAATATTTAATCTTATTTAATTTAATTTTTTTTTTTAATTTTCTAGTGATAATCTCAATTTCATCAAATGATATGAATTTATTTCCGTTTAATGGTAAAGTAACTTTAGATTTAACTAGATTTTCTGAATTTTTTCCATAATAGAAATTACACGCTCTTGTGTAATATCTTGTCATTAGACTTAATGAACTATTTTTGGTTTAAGCCCCATTGCACCTAAAGCTGAAGTTTTATCATCATCTTCAACTTTTAAGTCTGCTTTATCTGATGGATATAAATTTTTATTAATAATATTTTCTATCTCTTCACCGGTTAAAGTTTCATAGGTTAATAAAGCTTTTGCAATCTTGTGAAGATCATCTATTTTGGTAGTTAAGATCTCTCTAGCTTTATTATAACCTTCATCTACTAATTTTCTAATCTCTTTATCAATTTTTTGAGCTACTGCCTCAGAAACACTTTGTGTTCTTGCAACAGATCTTCCTAAGAATACCTCTTCTTCATTTTCGCCATATTCAACAGGTCCCAATTCTTCACTCATACCATATTTTGTAACCATAGCTCTTGCTAGTTGAGTTGCCTGATTAATATCTGAACCACTTCCGCCACCTGCTCCCGTAGATATATTATCTTTACCAAAGATAATTTCTTCGGCCACTCTACCACCAAAACATACGGCCAATCTTGCTTTAAGATATTTAATAGAATGACCATGCTTATCTCTCTCGGGTAAATTCATTACCATTCCTAATGCACGTCCTCTTGGAATAATTGTTGCTTTGTGGATTGGATCATAGCCAGTCATGTTAAATGAAACTAAAGCATGACCCCCCTCATGATAAGCTGTTAATTTTTTCTCATCTTCAGTCATAACCATTGATCTTCTTTCTGCACCCATCATCACTTTATCTTTTGCTTCTTCAAATTCATTAATTGTAACGATTCTCTTACTTTTTCTTGCGGCAAGTAATGCAGCTTCGTTAACTAAATTTGCTAAATCGGCTCCAGAAAAGCCTGGTGTCCCTCTTGCAATAGTTCTTAAATTTACATCTGGCCCCATCTTAATTTTTTTAGCGTGGACCTTTAAAATTTTCTCTCTACCAATAATATCTGGGTTAGAAACTACTACCTGTCTATCAAATCTACCTGGTCTTAATAAAGCTGGATCCAAAACATCAGGTCTATTAGTAGCTGCTATTATAATTACTCCTTCATTAGTATCAAAACCATCCATCTCTACTAGCAATTGGTTTAAAGTTTGTTCTCTTTCGTCATTACCACCACCTAAACCAGCACCTCTACTTCTTCCAACTGCATCGATTTCATCAATAAAAATTATACATGGAGAATTTTTTTTACCTTGCTCAAACATATCTCTTACTCTTGAGGCTCCTACACCCACAAACATTTCTACAAAATCTGATCCAGAAATAGTAAAAAAAGGAACTCCAGCTTCTCCAGCTATAGCTCTAGCTAATAAAGTTTTTCCTGTACCTGGAGGACCAACCAATAATGCTCCTCTAGGAATTTTACCACCTAGTCTACTAAATTTTTTAGGATCTTTTAAAAATTCGACAATTTCTTCCACTTCCTCTTTTGCTTCTTCAACTCCCGCTACATCATTAAAGGTTACTTTTCCTTTTAACTCGTTCATCATCTTAGCTTTAGATTTACCAAAACCCATAGCTCCGCCTTTGCCGCCTTGCATTTGTCTCATAAAGAAAATCCAAACCGCAATCAACAATAACATTGGGAACCAAGAAAGAAGTATTCCAAATAGTGATGGCATTTTTTCTTCCAATGGTGCAGCAGATATGCTCACACCTTTATTCGAAAGTTTTTCAATTAAATTAGGATCATTAGGTGAGTAGGTCGAAAATAAATTTCCATTAGAGTAAACACCTTTAATATTATTTCCTTGTATATCTACTTTCAAAACTTCACCTTTTTCAACCGATGTTAAAAAATCAGAAAAAATTATTTGATTACCACCTCTAACACTAGACTGGGGATTTTTGAACATATTGTAAAGTCCAATTGTTAAAAAAACAATTATTCCCCACATAGCTAAGTTTTTTAAATTCATGAGTATAAGATAAGAATTATTATTAATTAAACAAGTGACAAATTTGTCTTAAAACTGCAGTAATATCTACTCTTTTATAATAAATACAGTTTGATTAATTTTTTGAATAACACATCCACCAAGAGTAAGTTTAACTTCATCTTTTTTTGATATTCTATCAATAACGTATTTTAGTTTTTTTCCTCTTGCTGGATAATATTTTCTATTTACTAAATTTAAGGCCATAGAAAATGATCTAAAAATTACTTCTTCAGATTGTTTAAAGAAGTTACTATTTAAAATTACTTGTCTATGTTTTGTTGAAAAAAAAGTATTTTCAATTAAGTTTTTTTCAACATAAAACTTAATGCTGGAATTAGAAATTTGTAAATTATTTATTGTTAATAAAAACTTATTCTTATCTAGACCTTCTTTTTCAAAACTCTCTATTAAATTTCTTATTCTTGTTCTTTTATATATTTCTTTTTTATTTGAAGGATCATTAACATAAAATTTAAATATTTTTTTTGAAGTATAAATTAAATCATTTTTAGAAATATTAATTAGTGGTCTTAATAAATTAATACCATTTAACTTCGTTTCTTTGCTAAATGATACCAATCCATTTAGTCCACTTCCTCTAGTAAATCTTATTAAAAAATTTTCAATTAGATCATCATAGTGATGTCCTAAAAGAATGTTATTTATCTTATATTTTCTGCACTGTTCAAATAATAAACTGTATCTTTTATTTCTTGCAACTGCCTGGATATTTTTTTTTGGCTTTTTTCCATTCCATTTTAAAATTTGAAGATTAATTAATTTTTCACTTAATTTTTTTACAACTATCTTAGCTTCTTCTTGGGATTCTTTTCTTAATCCATGATCAATAATAAAGAATTTTGACTCAATATTATGTTTGATAGAATAAATTTTAGAAAAAAAGGCTAATGCCAAACTATCTGGGCCGCCCGATACTGCTACGATGAAATTATCACTTCTGTCTAGAGTGTGTTCGAATTGTTTGTAAATTTGATTAATTTTTTTATCTTTTAAATAATTAAGTAAATTTTTATGAATCTTGTTTAGCGCATTCAAATTTTTTTGATTCATATTTAGCTTTTTGAATAACAGACTGATTAGCTTGAGGATACTGTTTTTCTACACCATTAATCATTTTACATCCTTGATCTTTTTCTCCTATTTGAACCATTGATACTCCTAGCTTTAATAAATTAATCGGAGCTTTTTCTCCTTTAGGATATTTCTGGTAACCCTCTAAATAAGCTGAAGCGGCATCAGTATATAACTGTCTTATTCTAAATGTTTCTGCATACCAATATTGCGCATTTCCAGCTAATTCATTTTCAGGATTTGATAAAACAAATTCTCTAAATGCTCTTTCTGCAGTTGGATAATCTCCAACCTTTAAAAAACTTGTGGCAAACTCATATTGTTTTTCAGGTGTATCATTTGGAAGTATTTTTTCTTCAGCTTGAAATACTTCAGTAACTATTGAGGCTGTGGTTTCAACAGATTGAATTTTTTGAGATGTTTCTTGAGTTGCATTATCTTTGTAAGAAATTGTTCCCAAATCTTGTGGTTGTGAACTACCAGGTAAAATTTGTTCTTCATTATTATTTTCTGGTTTGAGAGTTAACTTTTTAGAACCATCTTCAGATACAATGGCATTTTCAATATCCTGAAATCTTATTTGATTATCTGCTTGAACTTTTGACAATCGATTTGAAAGTTTATCTAATTTAAAATTTATTTCTTCAAATCTATTTGTAAGATCTCTAAATTGAGTCTCTATTTCTGATAACTTTAATAAATGTCGAGTTAGTACGTCTTCGGAATTTGAGTCTAAAGTAATTCCTGATGATGAAGTAGAATTGTTAACTTCAATTGAACCAGAATAGATTGCTCTTTCAAGAGTTTTAAGATCTTTTTGGATCAACTCTAGTGTTTCATAAATATTATGATTGTCTGCATAGGAATTTAAATTAAAAAATAATGTAAGTAATAAAATTAATTTTAATTTAAAAGGTTTAAATACATTAATCATAATTATAATAGGTTATGATTATAATGATGGCAAAAAAAAGACCCTAAAGCAATTTGCTATAGGGTCTTTAAATTTTTTATTTGATTAGTTAGCTTTTACAGTAACTGATCTTCTGTTTTTAGACCATGCTAAAGGACTAGATCCAGAATCAACTGGTCTTTCTTTACCATAACTTAAAACTGAAATTCTGTCTGATGAAATTCCATAAGTCATTAGATAATCTTTAGCTGCATTAGCTCTTCTTTCACCAAGGGCTAAGTTATACTCTCTTGTTCCTCTTTCGTCAGCATGACCTTCTAGAACAACATTAACGTCTGAATTTTTTCTTAACCAAGCAGCTTGCTTTCGCAAAGTTTCTCTAGACGCTGTAGTCAATATTGATTCATTTGTTGCAAAGAAAACTCTATCAGGTACTCCGTCAGCTAAGTATTCAATTGAATCTGTTCCTGTGTAAACATCACCTTGAATTTGCCCGCCTAAACTTGTGGCTGTTTTTTTTGTAGCACAGGCAGTTAGCGCTAAACATGCGATTAGAACTAAGATAGTGTTTTTTAAAATTTTATTTAGTTTCATTTTGCTCCTTGATCCCTTTTTTGTA
>Ga0181595_10003538_pt1 | contig 14854 bp, 7 predicted proteins | sample 041ome_7_FD_145604 | JGI IMG/M metagenome (GOLD analysis project Ga0181595, IMG submission 145604) | Coastal salt marsh microbial communities from the Groves Creek Marsh, Skidaway Island, Georgia - 041401AS metaG (spades assembly) | ecosystem: Environmental > Aquatic > Marine > Intertidal zone >...
TCCCTGGCGCCTTTTTTATCCGCACCAGTCTTCTTCGTCTTTGTCTTCTTCTCCGCGCTTTCGTTTTCGTTGTTCTTTTCATCGCTCGTTTTCTTTCGGGAATCCTTCTTCCCTTTGCCGGCGGCGGCTCCTCTCGTTTTCGCCATGACGCTGAGTTTCTCTCTCTCTATTTTTATAGTGCGTTTAAATTGTAACAGTGCTATTCAAAGTGGTGCGAGCACAATTGATTGTTGTTTCTTCCAACGCTGCCGCTACTGTTACGCTTCTTTCTCGAATGAAGGACGCAACGCAGTGTGTTGTATGTTGTTTGTTTGCGTTGCGCTTTTTTTTTTGAGAAAAAAGAGGTCGCGCTCACATTTTTCGGGTGCGACACATATAGACATATTACAGCAGTCTCTTTCTCGCGCTCGCACTCCGAAGTTCGCTACGAATGATCATTATATGGTTATATAAAGGTGTGTGCATTACAAATTCAAGAATATATATATAATTATGTGTGTGTGTGTGTCTACTTATTTTACTCAACAAAACAACCCCTCCCTTTCTTTCTCTCTCTCAAAAACAATAATAAATACACGCGTGTGTATAAATTTGTGCGACTATTTCTCCCTTGATGTTCTTTTCTTTTCCGTTTTGACTAGTGTGCTTATTCCGAGCGAGCGGCGTAGGACGTGAAGTGCATCTCTTTGCAGTCGATGCCAACCATGGCTTCGCCCAAACCGCACGAAACTTCGGCGATGATTTTCGGGTCGTTGTAGTGCGTAACCGCTTGAACGATAGCTCTCGCTCTCTTGGCCGGATCGCCAGATTTGAAGATACCAGAACCAACAAAGACACCATCCATACCGAGTTGCATCATCAACGCCGCGTCGGCCGGAGTCGCAACACCGCCGGCGGCAAAGTTAACCGTCGGCAATCGACCCAACTTTTTCGTTTGCGCGACTAACTCGTACGGCGCTCGAATCTCCTTTGCGTACACAAATACTTCATCTTCATCCATGGCTTGCAATCTTCGAATATCTCCCATAACCGCTCTGCAGTGTCTCACCGCTTCAACCACGTTCCCAGTACCCGCTTCGCCCTTCGTTCGAATCATAGAGCAACCTTCGGCGATGCGTCTCAACGCCTCGCCCAAGTCGCGGCAACCGCACAACACCGGCACTTTGAACTTGTGCTTGTTGATGTGGTTGATCTCATCCGCCGGGGTCAACACCTCGCTCTCGTCGATGTAATCAATACCAATGGACTCCAACACTTGCGCTTCAACAAAGTGTCCGATTCTCGCTTTCGCCATCACCGGAATCGTCACCGCTTCTTTAATCATTTTAATCATCGTCGGGTCGCTCATGCGCGCGACGCCGCCATCCTTTCGGATATCCGCCGGAACTCTTTCCAAAGCCATGACGGCGACCGCACCGGCTTCTTCGGCGATTCTCGCTTGTTCAACATTGACAACGTCCATGATGACGCCACCTTTCAACATCTGTTTGTTTTTTTCAGTAAGAAGAATGAAAGAAGAAGAAGAAGAAGTGAGTATGCGGTGCGTTTTATTATTAGCGTTTGTGTTTGTGTTTTCAGTTTTTCTTTTTTCCCTCGAGGAAATTCGTTCTTTGAAGAGAGTGACGTGCCGTCGTGCCCTCTCTCTCTCCGTGTTCTTTTCATCCGATGCACAAACAAAAGACAACGATCGAGAAGAAAAAGAAGAAAGAGAGGAGAACAGAGAGCGAAAACGCATTCACTCGACTCGCTCTGCAATCTCTCTCACACTCTCTCTCTTTTACTTTCAACGCCACGTCTTTGCCTTCGAACCGAATAAGAATCTTGAGAGAGAACGCAAAAAAGAGACGTCACACCACAGAGGCGATGACGCCGACGGCGGGAGAGAAAAGAAAATCCAAAAAAAAAGCGCGCGCGCGCGCGCTCGAGTTCTTTACGATGCGAATCGCGTACCTGCGCCAAACCGGCTTTAACGGCAAAGTTGCCTTTTTCTACGTCCGTGTTTCCACTCATTTTGTCTCTCGTTCTGTTTTTTTCTCGTCGCTCGCGCGTTCTTCGTGTGGCGTAATCGAAAGCGCGTTTTTTTTTACGAGTACGAGTAGTTTTTTTTCCTTCCTTTTCTTTTGGTGAGATGAAGAGAGAGATGTTCGTCAGGGTCGCTGCGGTGCTGCCATCTGGCACTTCAAACAAAAAAAATGGAACGTCATCGATGTGAGACTATGGACTCATTTTTGAACGAACTTTTACATTTACAAGAGCACGAGCGCATATAACTACAAGACTAATCAACTACGAGTTTATCAACACCGTCGCCACTTTTATGCCGCCGAACTTGGCCTGACGATACACGTTCCCCCAGCCGTTCACGCGTTTCATGTACGAGTACGCAACTATGATGCGAATTTTTCCGTCGCACGCGGAAAACGTGTCGGCTATCACCGTCGGGTAGTGGAAGTGCACGCCCGACCTGCCAGGTTCGATTTCCTTGAGTTTGACAAACTGTTTGCCATCACCCGGCGATTTCGAGACCGCGAGTGAAAGCTTCTTGCGACCTGAAGAAGCGTCGTTATAAGCTAAGGCAATAACATGTTTTAAAACATTCGCTTTCGTCGACGATAACTCACTAATTCCGGAATTACTGATGATTTTTGTTTTGCCATTTGTGCCGTTGACGTAATAACTAAAATCAATCAGACTAGACTTGCTGTCGGGATTTTTTAAATCCGCCCGTTTTCTCGGAGAAGTCCACGTAAACCCACCGTTTGCCGAAGTCGATTGCATTAAAAATCCACTTTTTGATCTCCACAATTGTAAGATCGAACTCCCGTTCTCGGTCACAGCGACGGTCCCTTCAATGACTCTCCCATGGCGCGGATGGACTTTCCCGTGCGAATGCCACGTGTGCCCTTGGTCTTTTGATATCAAGACGCCGCTGATTGTTGGATGACCTGAACGACACCCTTTTGCGCTCGAAGCTTCTCCCCAATACGGCAAAATCCAGTGTTTTGACTTTGGATGTACCACTAACTTGTTCGCGATGACTTTCGGGTTGCCGCTTTCACTTTCGCTCGTAATCAACGTCTTCGGCTTGGTCCACGAAATTCCGTCTATTGAACTGACGGCGTTGATATTGCCACCGGGCGACCATCGATTTTCCGGCGACATTAATCGCAGACATTTCACCGATTCGCTAAAAAATAACCACAACACGTTCTCTTTCTCATCTAAATGGAGAACTGGAGCCCATACCGCGTTCTTTTTGTCTTTCTTTACGTTCAGCTCTATCCCGTCTTTCGGCATCCACTTGTTCAAATCGTCCGAAAAAATTGCCCTCAAATGCATATCCGCGGTGCCTTCAATTCCCCTCGAACACTGCCACACTAAAACCCAACGATAAAAACTTCCTTTGGGCAACGGCGAGAGCATTGCCATGTGCGAGTAACCGATGCCGTTCGAGTTTGCGTTTTTGAATGCGTCCGAGACTGAGAATTGATTTTTACACGACGACGCGGTGTTCGAATCTTCAAACTCATCGTCATCGGTTAAAATGTCGTACGCTCTCGATGGAGACTTGTCCGGTAGCATTTTTGCGTGGCCGTTGATTGTTTTCAATATCTCCTTTTGCTTCGCTCTTCTCCTATTTTTGGATGAGCTAGAAGAGGAAGAGAAAATTGTAGTTTCTTCTTCAGCTTCTGCTTCTTCTCTGTGAGCATATCCTTGTTGTGCCTCGGCGTAATCAACAGCATTATCGTTCTCATCCGCGAATCCTCTTATGTTTGCTTTCGCTTCGTCATGAATAATACCACTCGCTGAAGTTGTTGTTGATGTCGTTGTTGTCGTTACATCCAAAGATGTATAACCAACGAACGCGACGAGAACAAGCAACGCGCAGATCTTTTTTATGACACTGTGCTTCTTCATTTTCATCCTCTTTGTAGTTATAAAAGCGCTATTCTTTTTCTCTCCCTACGCATGTCTATCTATCCATGCATTCATATACTCATTTGTTTATCTGTGATTTTGGTTGTATTCGTTGCGCGTGAAAAGAATGCGGCAAAATTGGTGAATGGTCGTTTGGTGAGTCAATGGAAGAAATCACGAATACTACAATACTTGTATATGTTACATAAAGGTTTATTATTAAAGTTCTAAACCTTCTTCGCTATCGTCTCTCGAGTGAATTTCTCCTTCTCCTACCTCAGCCTCTACGTTGCCGTCATAATCGTCATCGTCGTCGTTGTCGTCGTCATCATCCCGTCGCAGGCCTCTCAACAATGACGATTGCAAGCGCAGAGCGTTACTCGCGACGGATTTATCGCACCTTTGTGTAACCCACGTACCAACAAAATTAGCCATCAACGCGCTCGACACTAAGAGCCAACATCCGGGTTGGAAGTACGTATCCAAATCAAAGCACTCGTCATCAATTTGGCGTCCTGACGACGAATCGCTCGTTTGACCGGTGCCAATAGCTGCTAAGATGGTATTGAATTGCAAACACCCTCCGCCGACGACAAAATTGGCGAATTGTTTGATTTGGAGCATGGCGGCAACAACGGCGAACAAGACGACGTCTAACGAAGACCAAGCGCTGAAAATTTCAGTCATCGTTTGTATTCTTCGTTGCATTCTCGGCGTCAAAGGCCAGATCCACAAAACACACAAAATCAACAATTGCGCAAGAGGTGCAAAGACTGCAAAGATGTATAATGTCATCTGTATGAAGCGCGGGCCTACGTGTTGAAAGAAGATACCAATGGATTCGTTCGGTGTCGTTGTCGCAGAGCCACTCGCGTAGGTGTCGATACTCGCGTGCGGTAACGCCTCCGCCAACTCAACCAATGAAAACGATCGAGTCTTTTGGCTCGATCCAAGAGCGTATCCAGCTATTCCCAGAAAATCAAACTTAATGGACGGTATGTTCACACCAACAGCAAGGAAAACAGCCGCGGCTACCAACAAAAGGAACACGACGACGGCTTGCGTCGCTGCCATTTTCGTTCGCAACAAGACCGATGGTCTGTTAACGTCTCTTCGCCACAAAGGCGTCGCGGTATCGTCAACTTCAGTTTTTGATCGAATCGATTTGCGATGAAGAAAGAGAGTTACGTGTCCCAGAACCAACGAGAGCACAGTCGCGAAGAGAAAGACGTAAAACGATCGTTTTGGAGTGACAACGACGTCTAAATCTCCGAACGATGACGATGGCGACAACTTCTCAGAGGTAATATTGTCGTATTCATCATCTTCCGTCACATGTAAATGAAATCGGAATCCAACCATAAACATCGTCATCACAAACGAGTCGAATAAGCTCCATTTGCCGAGACGATCGACAAACTTCAGACATTTACCTCTGGTCGAAGCTTTAACGTTCTTACCACTAATTTCCCATAAAATAAACATCGAAAACAGCTTCACATACGGCCAGACGCCAGAGAAGAGAACAATGCAAATCGCAATGGCATAGACTTTTGCGTTCCACATATCTTTTACGGTGCCGACTAAGGAAAAGTTGAAGAGACCCTCACGCGAGGCTTGGATGACGTTATACTTTTGTTGCTGTCGTGGCTGCTGTTTATTGTTGTACCAAGCATCCACATTTGCATACGACGACAAACCTCTTCGTCCACCGTTGATTGCGCTAAGAAGCGCGTCGTTGATAGAAGGAGGAGAAGTATCAGAAGACACAGGTTCGGTGACTGGCGTCGTGAGCGTCGCAAATATCGACACCGACGCTCCAGAGTCAGTATTCGCACTTAGAAACAAAAGAACGTTCGCGACAAACAATAATCGCAAGGACCATCTGGCATTAACTGGTATTGATTTCGATAACGAATCTTCCATAGAAAAAAGCTTCTTATACCTCGAAGACTTGTTTCTCCGCGTGTCGTCGGTTTTTCTCCCTCTCGATGTGTGTGTTCGCCACGCGGTTTCTGGAAAGCGCATGGCGTATTCCTCGCGTTGGCTCCTGCGTTTACGTCTCTCTTCTTCTCGTTCATCATCATCGTAATCATCCGCAAACGCGTCGCCGTCCGAATACGAATCTGACGATTCGTTAGTTGTCAGTAACGAAGCTAGAATGGCCGATCCCGAACGATTTCTCCTGTGCGTTCTTTTATTCTTGTTTTTATGCAACCGCGGTTCTCGCCGCTTCGAATCACCGGTAGTATCTATACGTGCCGCTCCATCTTCTTCTTCTTCTTCGTCGTCGTCTTCGTCCTCACTGCCATTACTGCTCGTATCTTCATGCGCAAGACCACTCGTGCCATCTTCATCGATGACATCATCGGTGTCTTCATCGTCGAAAGGATCGTGCATCTCTCGCGCTTTCAGCTTCTTCATCGCTTGACGGTTCAATTTTCGTATGAACGAGGCTGGCACTACAAAGTAGGTCAACACAGCAAGCACGATACAACTACCACCTAGAATGAAAAAGAATATAGACACTAACGTATTCGCGGTTTTAATCAGCTCGAAAGATTTTACGTTCTGTTTGGGACACTCCTGTCTGCTGATCTCGTTGAACTTATCCAATATGAAAGCGTTCAATACCGGTTCCAGAATAGATTTGAACTCGCCAGCTGCAATCAAAGACACTACTTTTTGGTACGAAGTCGTAATCAACTCGGAGAGATTTGAAATCGCTGATTGAAGATCAGCCTCTAAGTTACTCTCATCGCCGATGCCAGTGCTACTGCTACTGCTACTGCTACTGCTACTACTGCTACTACTGCTAGTACCTTTCATATTCGTTTCGCTATCGACTATTGTCAACCGGGCAATCTTTCCGTCCCAAAATAATCGCTCGACGTCGAATTTCTCAACGATACCAAACAAACATGCCAAGTTTTTGAACTGCTCTTGCGTCAATAATTGCCATTTCTTTTCAACGACGCGCAAATCAACATCCATTCCAACTTCCATATCGTCTATTTCGAGAGATAACGTGACGTTTTCGACCCAGTTGTCGTTTTGGTTTTTCGAAAGAGTTGATTCGACGGGAACGATTTCCAATCGACCCTTGATCACTATGCGCGTTTGGTTCCATCCCACCGAAAAACCTAATAATGACGACGATGACGAGACGTTACTTCTTACTGCCGCCCGCGTGACGTAATGACCACCCGCCACGGGACCGTATAAAATATCTGCCGTATCGAGTCCAACAAACTCAATCTCCGTAATCGCAAACGATATCGATTTCAATAACGAAACATCTTTTCCTCGATCGACATCGTACGTTTTCGATAACACAAAGTAAGGTTCGCCAGTTTCTTTATCGATTAATTTCTCTCGCGGCACGAACAAAATCCCCGTCTGATTTGAAAACCATTTTATAAACTGATTGAGACTTCGCGGACCGCTCGTACCGATATACTCCGAGCTGATGAAGTTCAACACGCGAATTAACGTTGAATCGTTCCAGTCAAAGATTTCGTTATCATCATTGTTATCATCACTCGACGGGGCGCTTGAATTCGATGAGTCGGGCGTTTCTCCCTCCACTAAAAAATTCTTCTCGACGTACTCGTCCACACTTTCAAAAAAGGCCAGCGTTTGCGAGTCTTTCTGGACGTTTTCGATTTTCTCGCACGCAACTTTTGCAAACGAAACCTGCATCGCTTTCGCAATTTCCGGCGCAGCTTTGTTCAACAGATTTGCAATCTCTTCGCTTCTGCTTTTGCCTTCGTATTTTCTATAGCTGTCGCTGATAGTATTGAAATCGTTCGAAGGCGCAAAATGCAACCCGTCCACCTCTATTTGCATGGAACATTTGGGAAATCGAACCGTCTTTGGTAGTTTGTATTTGTTTTTTATTATGTCGTCGGCGTCGACCACGAGTTTCAAATCATCGGTATCATCATCTGACTCTCTGTCAACAAACTCTGCGTCAACTTGCAAATCGCCGTTTGTAACTTCCGCGCTGACTTTTCCTCCAACTTCTTTGCTATTCGTCGACGTCGAAACCGTCCACGCTCCGCTACAGCTCGCGCCAAAATCAATCACGTGCGCGCGTAAAGACGGTGATGAGTCAGTAGTATCATCACCATCAATTGAATTCGACAAAAATGAAGACTTCACGTCTCTGGTCGTGAAGTTTTGACACTGAATGTCGGTTAAAGCTGTGACAATTTTATCGTCGAACGTGGAAAAGCTTTCGTTTGGTATTCTCAATTGCAACGAGTGCAACCACTTTCGCAAGAGCGCGTCGTTGCCGTTATTTCCTTCTTCTGTTTCTTCTCGCGCGTGAACGCCATTCGCGAAGAACAAGCACGCGAAGAAGAGAGGAAAGAGTAGTTGGCAAAAGAATCGTCGATTTTTCTTTCCTCGTCTTCTCGACTTCTTTTTTTCTTCTTCTTCTTTTGAGGACGACGACGACGATACTGTTGATGTTGACGCTGAGCACGACACCCGGTGTCCGCTAAAGATCGTCGTCGTCGTCGTCATCATCATCATCATTTGTCGCGACAAAGCTCAAAATCAGTTCGTTGATTTCATCGCGCGCGTCGTATAGTATATAGTTATTATGCTTTCTGTTTTTTTTTTGTAACGGCAATTTCTCTGTCTTTGATTTATCTTTGGAGGTTTTCCGTCTCGTGTCGACCGAAATTAATAATGAATAAATACTCGTACGTAGCGAAATTCGCGACGTCACACGCTCCTATGTATGCATAATCGCTCACCACCACCACAAAAAAAAACGTGACGTCAAAAAAAAAGAGATATAGATAGAGAGGAATGGCGGCCTCTGCTACTACTGCGACCGGCGTCGTCGACGTCGCGAATAAAGGTGGAGATAAAAGTGCCGCCGACGACGATAAAAGTATCAGTGAGAAGAACACCGATAAGGTGGACATTGGGATTCCAATCATCGATTGGTCGGTTAAGAACACTCTGTTTCATAAATTCTTTTTCGCGCAAGTGACGAAACTCATCTCCGTCGGCCAAATCCGCCGCTTAGAGCCGGAAGACTTGGCCCACTTGCCAGAGTTGGAGAGCGGTTTTTTACACGAAAACTTTCAAAAAGAATGGGAAGAGGAGAAGAAATTGAGAGGCAAAAACGACAAGAACTTAATCAACGTTCTACTCAGAAGACACAAGTTTACGTTTGTTTGGACGGGATTTTTGTTCGCCATCGCGCAAGGGGCGATTTTTGCGGGTCCTCTTTTGCTGAGAGAGATTGTCAAGGGCATTCAGTGCAGGAATTTGTACGCCGCGAACGCAGGATTTTTACTCGATGGACAGTCCATCGACGACGTGTGCTCTTCGACGAACGAGTTGTACATGTTTGCCGGGATATTAACCGGGGCGAGTATTCTCAGCAACTTTTGCGCGGCGCATCAGGAATTCGCTTTGCAAAAAGTAGGCGTCGCGGTGAGGAACACGCTGATGGTGGCGCTGTACAGGAAAGTGTTGAAGTTGTCACCGAAAGGTTTACAAGCGGAAAGTACCGGGAAAATCGTCACTCTGATGTCCAACGACGTGAATAAGTTGCAAGATTTGTTCTCCATGATTCACAACTTGTGGGCGGCGCCGATTTTCATCGTCGCTTCGTTCACGCTTTTGTACGATGTCATCGAGTGGTCCGCATTCGTCGGTTTCGCGTGTATTTTAATCGCCGCGCCTTTCACCGCGACCGTAGCGAAGAAATTGTTTGGCCTGAGACGCCTGGTTGTTCAATGCGCGGACAAACGAGTGAACATTTTGAGCGAAGTCGTGAGCGGGATGAAAGTGATCAAATATTACGCCTGGGAAAAGACTTTCAAAGAGAAAACGGAAAAGATTCGAGAGGAAGAGGTAAATTTAGTGTGGAGAGCTCAAAAGATCAGCGCCCTGTTTGGCGTCGCGTTGTTTTCCACGCCAATTTTCATCGCCGTGTGTTCGTTCGGTTCGTTTTCTTTGGCTGGAAACGACATCACCGCGCCAACCGCGTACACGGCGTTGGCGTTGTTCAATACCTTGAGATTTCCGCTCGTTTTAGTACCGTTTTTGTTGACGTCGCTGTTGAACGCGTTGAACGCGATACAACGTTTAGGCGCGTTCTTGGACCAAGACGAAAGTTTAGAGGTGGAGATTGACGGTTCGGAACCGGGGAGAGTCGTCTTGAACGATGCGTCCTTTTGCTGGCCAACTTTGCCGAAGAAAGCAAAGGAGGACGAGAAGAAACCTGGTCAAGGAGGAGGTCCGCCTTCCAGCGGCGCGCCAGCGACGACGACGAGTGGAGAGGACGGCCCCATTCAAACGAAGAAGAAACCAACGAAAAAACCAAAGCGCGTTTCGAAAAAAGAGCAGAAAAAGCTGGACGCGGAGAAAGCGGCAAAGGAGAAGGAAGAGCTCGAGAATGCGCCGCAACAAGAACCATTCGGCATGACGAACGTCTCCGTGAACATCGAACCTGGAAGTTTAACCATGATCATCGGTCCAGTTGGTTGTGGTAAATCAACCTTGTTGTCCGCTTTGAACAAATTTATCACGTTGAAATCGGGTGAAATCAAGCTCTCCGGAACGTCTTCGTTCGTCGCGCAAACGGCGTGGATTTTGAACACCTCCGTCCGCAACAACATTTTGTTCGGGAAACCGTACGATTCAAAATTGTATGAAGACACGTTGAAGAGAGCGCAACTCATGGACGATTTAGATTTACTTCCGGCGGGGGATTTAACCATGATTGGCGAACGAGGCGTAACGTTGTCCGGTGGGCAAAAACAACGCATCTCCATCGCGAGAGCGTTGTACGCGGAATCAGACGTGTATTTGTTCGACGATCCGTTATCTGCGGTGGATAACCATGTCGGTGCGGCTTTGTTTAAAGACGTCATCCGAGGAAGTTTAAAGAACAAAACGCGAGTTTTGGTAACGAACGCGTTGCAATATCTTCCGCAAGCTGACCAAATCGTCGTCTTGGAGGAAGGTAAAGTCCAAGAAATAGGGACGTACAAATCTTTGATGAGCAAAGGTTTGGACTTTTCAAAGCTGATGAAACATCACGGATTAGATCAAGAAGAGAGCAGGCGGGCCAGTTTGGATGGTGATTCGCGCAAATCTGTCGATGAGAAAAGAAAGTCTTTGGATGCCTCTTCGGCGCAGCAAGGAGAGCAAAAAGCGCCGGCGAAACCGAAAATCATCACCGACGACATGATTGGTAAAGAAGAAGAGCGTTCCATCGGTAACGTCTCCTTGAAAGTTTACATGGAGTTTTTCCGCGCGACGGGAACGAAATTTTCCGCCCTTTTTGTCTTTTGCCTCTTTGGCGCTGAATACGGCACCAAAGCCTTTTTGGATTATTGGCTCTCCTGGTGGGCGGAAAATAAATTCGGATGGAACTCGAAACAATATCTCGGCATTTATTTTGCCATCTTCCTTGTCAACGGAATTGCAATCTTCTTCCGATCGATCGTTTTATATTTCTTCTGCGTGAGAGCGGCGAAGAATTTACACAACAAACTCCTCGGAAGAGTTTTGAAAATGCCGATGAGTTTCTTCGACACGACTCCGTCTGGACGAATCATCAATCGATTTTCTCGAGATACCGAAACTATCGATTCCGTGTTACCTGGCATTGTCGTTCAATTCTTAGGCTGCATATCCAACATCATCACGACTTTGGCAATCATTTGTGCGGCAACACTGTGGTTCATGATTGCGTTGCCGCCAATCTTTTTGATTTACATCTCGGTGCAAAGATTTTACATCCCCGCCTGCAGAGAGTTGCAACGCATTGAATCCATCACGCGGTCGCCCATTTATAGCGGGTTGGGCGAAGCGGTTTTAGGCGTGGAAACGATCAGAGCGTACAGAGCGCAAGCGCATTTCATTTCAGAAGCTGATCTGAAAGCGCAGAAGAACGCGGACGCTTTTATCTCGCAACGCATGGCTGCGTGTTGGTTGAACATGCGTTTACGATTCATCGGCACCGGCATCGTCTTATTGGCATCGTTTTTAGTTATTCAAGGCAAAGTCGAAGCCGGTATCGCTGGTTTAACCTTAGTGTACGCTTTAGATGTGACTAAATATATGGAACACGGCACGAACATGGCGTCGCAGCTCGAAACACAAATGAACGCAGTCGAACGTGTCGTTCAATACTTGGATTTACCGTTGGAGAAGAACCACACGACGGAGCCGGACGTGGCGAAAGAATTACCAGAAAGCTGGCCAGCTAAAGGTAAACTCGAGATTGTCGATTTGAGCATGAAGTACCGAGACAACTTACCGTTGGTGTTGAATAAGATTTCTTTCACGGTTTTACCGGGACAAAAAGTTGGTATCTGCGGCCGCACGGGAAGTGGGAAATCGTCAATGTTTGTTGCGTTGTTTCGCATCGTCGAACCACAACCGGGGTCAAGAATATTACTAGACGGCGTAGACGTGTCCACGTTAGGGTTGAGAGACTTGCGCTCGAAAATGGCAATGATTCCGCAAGATCCGTTTATGTTTGCCGGGACGGTGAGGACCAACTTGGATCCTTTTGAAGAACACACGGACGAGGAAGTTTGGTCGGTGATTGAAAAAGTCGGATTGAAGCACACCATCGATACCGCGGCGAAACAGTTGGACATGGAAGTTATCGATAACGGGAGCAACTTTTCGTTGGGTCAGAGGCAATTATTGTGCATGGGAAGAGCTCTGTTAAGGAACTCTCGCGTGCTCATGATGGACGAAGCGACGGCTTCGGTCGATATGGATTCGGACGCGTTGATTCAAAAGACTGTCAGAGAAGCATTTAGCGAGTGCACGACGTTGACAATTGCTCATAGATTGAACACCATCATGGACTCGGACAAAATTTTATTCTTGGATAGCGGAAAAGTGAGCGAATACGACGACCCACAGACGCTTTTAGGAAACCCGAGCGGCGACTTTTCGCGATTGGTCGAGAAGACGGGCAAGACGCAAGAGAAGAATTTAAAACGCATTGCCAGCGACGCGGCGATGAAGAGAAAAGGATCCGTGAGCGATATGAGCTCGTAAAGAAAGATAACAGTTTATCGTCGTAACAATATAATCTTAGACTTTTTTTCTTCAGAAATATAACAACTAAATACTACATATACCAATACTCGTACAATAGCTTTTCAAATGTACAGTTGCTCGTACCATGGTACAAGTACCACATTTAGTCAAATCGCTATGACGACAATAACAACAACAACAACTTACTGGTATTATTATTATTATTATTATTATTATTATTTCGTCTTCTTGCTCTCCTCTCTCCTTTCCACCTCTCTCATAATCTCCTCGGCTAACTTCTCAGCGCCGGAATCTTTCGTCGCCGGCGCCGTGGCGAGCAAGTACGCGCCCGATATCATCCCGACGAAAATTATAAAATACATCGCGTTCACCGGTCCGTATTGGTTCACGGCTTCCGGTAAGAAGGTCAAACTCGTTCGATTGTTATTCTTGATCCACGTGTCTCGGAATATTTGCTTCGCGAAGAAACTCATCAAGACTTCCGCTTTCACCTCTGTGACTTTCGTAAAAACCTGTTGTCCTAAAACGAAGAAGAGAATCGCGCACCCTATTTCGGTTTGCATTTTCGACGGCAGCAACAAATTCACTCCAGCGAAGAGCTCCAACTTCCCTTGCATTTTTTGGTTCAACCCTTTCGCTTTCTTCGCTTTCTGAATAAATTTTGCGTACCCAATCACGATTAACATGATCGATATGACGTAGGAGTTAAACTCGGCGCCGTTTCTTTCCATGAAGTCGTCGATGGAAATGATAAAATCAACGATAACTGCAACGTACGGGTGCAGGAATGTAAGCATTTTTTGTCGTTTGTTTCTTTTCTTTTTTACTTTTGTTCGTCAACTGTTCTGTTTTGTTCGCTTCGTGTTTGTGTTCGCGAAATAAAAGAAGAAAGAAGAAAGAATCGCTCTGTTTCTCTCAATCGCCGCGTTTAAGCGTGACGAATGTCTCTTTGCGAGGTTTTTTGTTGTGCGTATCGCGCAATAGTAATTCAACTTTTTTAGACGCAGACAGACAGAGAGGAGGAGGAATATTCCAAAAGCATAAAAAAAAAAGCGAGAGGAGAGCGCGAAAAAAAGGAAAACAAAAGAAAAGAAAAAAAGAAAAGAAAAGTCGATATAACACTCGCACGCACAAACACGGAATGAATATGTATCAAGAACGGTAGCAGAGACAGAAGAAGAAGAAGAGACAGAGACAGAGACAGAGACAGAGACGATGAGGATGATCGCGACGACGACGACGACGACGTCGGGGACGCGTTGTATTACTACGAATAACTTCGCGACATCCGCGCAGCAGCAACAAAAAAGCAAGAAAAGATACGAAAGAAAAGTTTCTCGCATCGCTGCTTCGCTGCCTTGGACGAGGAGTGGGTTTGACGACGACGGGCATCGGCAGGAAAGGAAAAGCACGAAAAGAAGAGGCAGAGGAACACGACTCCAATCGATGATTTCTCCCATGACAACGACGTTACCGTTAGCGACGACGGCGACGATGACGACGCATGGTGCAGATGCCATCATTCCTATGCTTCAAAACGCCATCTTGGACGAACGGTCGACGGCCATCGCCATCGCTTCGCCTCTTTTCGCTTTGAGCGTCGTGCCGTATCTCTTGTTCCTCAAAAATCTTTGGCGAGCAGAGACGGCGACGAGCGAACAGAAATACGCGTTCGCGACTTTGTTAGTGTTTGTGTTAATTTCGATACCCGCGGAGGTGTACACGAAAGAGAGATACGACACGGTGTTGTCGAACATAGACTCGTTACATTTTTTGATTCAGTCGGCTATTTCGTTGACGAATTTACGGATATTGTTGGCGTTTCGAGATGATTTCGATTTAACCACCACCGCCGCCGCCGAAGCAAATAGAAACGCGG
>Ga0181595_10003545_pt1 | contig 14838 bp, 3 predicted proteins | sample 041ome_7_FD_145604 | JGI IMG/M metagenome (GOLD analysis project Ga0181595, IMG submission 145604) | Coastal salt marsh microbial communities from the Groves Creek Marsh, Skidaway Island, Georgia - 041401AS metaG (spades assembly) | ecosystem: Environmental > Aquatic > Marine > Intertidal zone >...
GGCAATCTTAAATTTACGAGGCATAAACTGAAATTCGGGATGGTCGGTTGACCACTGGCGGATCAGTTCGGCGTAAGGTCTTGGATCGGCCACCTCATCAAGCGCAGCGCCCGCAAACTGATCCGTAGTTACGTTTCGAATGGTATTGCCACTCGTTTGGATCGCGTGCATATCAACGTCGGCAAGCGCACTTAGAATATCGGGGGTATCGACTAACCGCGGCCAGTTGAATTGAATATTCTGCCGAGTGGTAAAGTGTCCATAGCCCTTATCCCACTTATCCGCGATATAGGCTAACTGGCGCATCTGTCGGCTCGACAACGTACCGTAGGGGATGGCAATGCGCAACATGTACGCGTGAAGCTGTAAATAAACCCCGTTCATTAGGCGAAGGGGCTTGAACTCATCCTCAGTTAAAGCGCCGTCGAGACGACGCTGCACCTGGTCACGATACTGCTCAACACGCTCGCGGACAAAGGCACGATCAAACTCTTGATAGTTGTACATTACGCAGCGGCCTCTGCGTCTTGAACCGCCTGCTTACCGTGAAAGTAGTTGCTCGGCCCTTTGTGACGAAAACTTTCGCGATAATGCCGGGGAGTCACGGCCGTATCATTTCTCACCTCGGCTAAGTACGCGCCGACGACGACGGCCTCGCTAAATGCTACCGCTAGTTCTCCTTCAGCCTCATCGAGCGCATTAAACACTTTGGCAGCGCTCAGTTCAGGTGACCATCGATGTGCCGGGTCGAGATAAACAACCTCCCCTGTCAATAAATCATTGGCCGTGATAACAACCGGCGCTTTAATGCGAGCCATGGGTCGCCTCCTTAATCGTGGACACGCTGGAAAGTTCGACTCTCCTGTCTTGCCCGATACCAACAAAAATAATGAGTGGACCGTTCCAGCTGTCATCGTCTAAGCGCTGAGCAAAACTGGATAGAGTCGTCGTAAACCAGCGCTCTTCAGGTCGTGAAATATTTTCAATACAAGTAACAACGAGATCTTTATCAGCGCCCGCCATCAGCAAGCGACCTTGCAAAAACCCAGCTGATTTACGGCCCATATAAATGGCAAGCGCCTGCCCAGAACGAACGAGTTGCCGCCAATCATGCTCGGCATAACCCTTCGCATCGTGTGCAGTCATGAACGTGATACTGGAATTACGATCACGCCGTGTCAGCGACTGCTTTAAAGATGCTGCACCTGCCGATGCGGAGGTAATGCCCGGCACGACAGAGCTCTCGATGCCATGCGCGGAGAGCGCCGCCAACTCTTCATCAAGGCGGCCAAATACGGAAGGATCTCCCCCCTTTAAGCGAACGACCTTAAGACCAGCTTTTGCCTCACGAACCAGATGCTCGTTGATAACGTCTTGTGTTACGTGCGCGCCGAAGCCCTTTTTTCCTACATTAATGAACTTAGCCTCACGGCGGGCTAACTCCAATACACCCTTGCCGACTAATCGGTCGTAAATGATCACCTCCGCCTCATGGATCAACCGGCGGGCCTTTAGCGTCAAGAGCTCTGGATCACCCGGACCTGCACCCACAAACGCTATTGAGCCTTGCTCTGGCTCTGATCGAATATGACGCTCTAGCAGCGCTTCGAATTCCTGCTGGATCACCTCATCTGAGGTGCTCGCCACCAAGCGCTCTGGTTTGAACGCGTCGTGCCAAAACTCTCGGCGCGCCAGTCCCTCGGGGAGCGCTCGCACTCGCGCTCTGAACGCGTTTGCAAGCCGTGCAAAGCGCCCAAGGTCAGCAGGAAGCTTCGCCTCGATGTCAGCTTTAATTTGTCTCGCCAGTACCGGGGCTGACCCCTCGGTACCAATAGCGACGACGACAGGATCTCTATCAACTATGGCAGGGGTAATGAAGTCGCAGGCGTCAGTTCGGTCAAGCACATTAACTAGTGCGCCCTTCTCTCTCGCCAAAGCCGCAATCTCGTCGTTAATTAGGTCGCTTTGATGCGCCGCATAGACTAGCGCAACGTCTGTAAGGTCAGCCGATTCTGGAAGACCAGCACGGAGCGTGATATCACCCGATCGCGACCATGCCAGCGCTTGCTCGCTCGGATTATCGGTAAAAACCGTAACACGTGCCGAGGTTTTCACTACACCCCTGCACTTAGCATCTGCCATCTGACCATCGCCAACTACGACGACACGGCGATCGCGCGCCGATAAAAATATGGGGAGAAACTCCATTATTCGCCACCTGTCATTACAGGCGCGCGATATTAGAAGAAAGTTCTGTTTGAATGTGCTTATAACCAAAAAAAACGGAAAAAATTTTAATAAAAGATATCTAATACGTATAATTTCCTGATGTCAGTCGCTTTTAAAGGATATAAATAATGGATGCCATCGATGCCGCTATTCTCAGGCTTGTACAAAACGACGCCACACTATCACTTGACGAGATTGCATCTGCGGTTGGGGCCTCGAAAACCCCCGTTTGGAATCGTCTCAAAAGACTCAAAGAAGAAGGCATTATCCGACGCGAAGTCGCGATCGTGGATCCTGACAAGATAGGGCTCGAAGCTTGTTTCTTTGTGCTGGTGAAAACAAGTGAACACGACGGTGATTGGCAAGCACGATTTCTTTCCGCATTAAAAGAGCGGAGGGAGGTCATAGAAGCCCATCGTTTAGCAGGCGAAATCGACTATCTGCTGAAAGTGCAGGTAGCAAATCCACGAGCCTATGATCGTTTCTATCAAAGCTTAATCTCGGAGGTCAAAGTATTTAATGTAACCGCGCTTCTCTCCATGGAAGAGCTCAAGTACACAACCGCCCTACCACTTTGAAGTTTCACTACCACCCATAAGAGAGCAGTCGTACAGAGGACAACCATTGTCTAACCGAAGCACCGCGAGACCTTAGCCCGTCTTCCTATCTATTTAGCGGCGCTGGGTATTGAAGTTCAGTGGTGACACTGGCGCCATTAAATGAAGGCAACTCGACCATAAAATCTAAGTCATTTGTAGTATCTAGGAGCTCGACACCGTCAGAGTCCGTTGCAGTCGGGTAAACGCCACACGCCTCACCAGGGTCGCAGATGACGAAGTCATGATCCGTGTCGGTACCCGCAAAGAACTTGTAAGTTCCCGGTCCGGGTACGGCTACCCGGTATTGGTAACCAGCATCTCCCTGCTCGACCATAACTGCATCAACGCTCTCACCCGAGGCCGGGTCCATTGCGATGATGATCATCGAGCCAAGGTTGCCTCTCAGAGAGTCATCTGCTGTGCGAACAACTACGCGCACGGTTGTTGTAAGGGTCTGCCCATCATCATCTGTTGCAGAGACTGAAAGTACTGCCTCGGTTATACCAATCTCTAGGCCGTCTCGATCTACCGATACACGCCACTCACCTAACCCATCTGACGTTCCGTCTACATTTTCTACCGAGAGCCAGTCGAACTCTGAGGACACTGTCCCACCGCTCAGGCTTCCTCCGCCGCTATTACTTACTGCAATGGCCAACGATGTTGTGTCTGGCCTGAAATAGAGACTCGGACCAGAGACGGAAAGTTTCGCTGGAATCTTGAGGGTTCCGTTAACATCTTCATAAGCCACGTCGACCGCTTTCTTGGCATTAATCAGGCCCCAACCGCTAGCAACGTCAAATCCCTCTGTGGATAGATCATCAGTGATAAGTCCCGCTCTGATGTACAAAAGCAGCCGCTCAGTGGTCAGATCAGGATTAATCGTCTTCATTAAAGCAACAACGCCCGCTACATGCGGTGTCGCCATAGAGGTCCCGATGTAAGGAAGATACGTATAACTACCATCAATCTTCGTCAGACTGGTAACGCCTGCCTGTGCCGTTGATGCACTTCCACCTGGAGCAACCAAATCAATCGATGGCCCTTGGTTAGAGTAGTTGGTAACCGAAGCATCGGGGCCCACGGAACCTACCGCGATGGCACTATCAAAAGCGGCTGGGTACGAGACTGACCGGGCACCATCATTACCCGTTGCAGCGACTACAATTGCTCCTGCATCAGTAACTTGATTAATGGCGGCCTCCATGTAGGGATCCGGTCCACCGCCACCCAGAGACAGGTTAAGTACTGAAGCCGGATTATTCGGTACGGTACCACTGTCATTTGTTTGACCCGCCGCATAGTAAACGCCCTGCGCGATGTCGTAGCTTCTTCCCGAGCCACATATATCCAGAACCCTCAGATGCATTAACGTGCTGCTGTAAGAGACGCCGGCTATCCCCTCATTATTGTTGCCCGTAGCGCCAATCGTCCCAGCAACATGCGTACCATGGAAGCTACTTGGGCCGCCGCGGCACGGATCTGTATCCGGTGACACATCCTCGGGATTAGAATCAATACCGTCGCCATCACCAGCACCATCAACGTTACGGATAAAGTCATAACCCTCAGCGACTTGTCCATAGACATCAGGATGCTCACTCAAGATCCCCGTATCGAGTACCGCAACCACCGTAGCAGCATCTCCGGTAGTAACGTCCCAGGCATCTGGAAGCTTAATTTGATCGAGGTGCCACATCTGGCTCAGCAGTGGATCATTGGTGGTCGCCTGTGCCTGATAAATAAAGTTTGGCTGAGCAGAATCTATTCGGGGATCCTGATTAAGGCGCTTGATCATCATCCTAGTATCAAACTCAGCAACCTTTTCTGGCGCTTTGATGGCGGCACGCTTGGCGATCGTAACCGGATCTTTAGTCATCGACCCCGTTGGGACTGAGAGCAGCGCATCACCCTGCCGATTTGATAGGTGAACCGAAGCACTGAAATCCTGAGACAGCGCATTGACTCTAGCCGTCAGTGCGTTCTTCGATAGCCCTTTACCCCCGGCCACCGATACGATGGCCTCTCCGTACGTTAGTTGCTGAGTCTGTGATACAGCACCAAAGGAACTCTCAATCGTGTAGCTTGAACCACCCGCATACGCAAATGCATTGAGGTAATAAGTGCCTGCCTCTGCCACTGTGAGTGATTCCATCGCGCCTGCGCTCTCGGACCAGTCAATCACCTCTCCATCCATGTTCCAAAGGTAAAAGTCGATGTCCGCTGAACTAAAGTCAGCTACAGATAGGATGAACTGCTGATTCTCCAGGGCCTCAACGATGTAGAAGTCATCCACATCTCCATCGGCAAACGTAGCTCCATCGGACCCCGAATTGGGACGGTTGACGTAGCCATGGATGACCGACGGGTTGTCTATCGCTTGAGCCAACTCCGCAATCGGCGACTCGTCACCCGGCTCGTTGTTTCTGGCAAACGGGTTACTCGGATTGTTGGTATCTGAGTCCAGTACGATGTCGCTTCGCGCGCCGAGGCTACCTCGAACCCAGAACGCTGAACTATCTGGATCAAGGGGAGCCGGATCATCCTTATCAGGGACACCATCGCCATCATCGTCCTCATCCGCATTGTTGCCAATTTCGTCACCATCGGTATCAAGGGTCTCCGATGGGTCCAGAGGGAATGCATCGTCGGCGTCATTTACGCCGTCACCATCATCATCCTCATCAGCATTATTACCGATGCCATCCCCATCAGTATCAACACTTTCGTTACCATCTAATGGGAACGCATCATCCACATCTAGGACACCATCGTCGTCATCATCAGGATCCGCATTGTTACCGATACCGTCACCGTCGGTGTCTCTTGACTCAGCGGGATCAAACGGGAATTGGTCGTCCGAGTTAATGAAGCCGTCTTGATCTAAGTCTCTGTAGTTAAATCCAGGCATCACCTCGTAGAAGTTGAGCCGATCGACTTCTAGGATCACGGGACGGTCATCTACACAGCGAATTTCCTCGTCTGAACTGCACCTGTCACGCTGAATATGTTCTAGCTGAAGCAGTGTTTCAATCGCATAGAACCGGTCGTATATTCCATCTGCATCAAGATCAACTGCGGAGAGCATATCCCACGTTCTTCGGTAAACGGCTGACCACCACTGATTATCTAAGCCCCATTGCTGCTCAATAGCGTCATTAGAACACCTTGGATATTCGAAATAAGGTTCGTCATACGTTCCCGTACCCAATGGGGTTAGGCAGAATTCCTTTGTAATCTTCGTTCCTTCTAGGCTCCATACCCCCTCTCTAATGCGCGCCCCGGGGTCGTATACACCCACGACATAGGTATCGAAATTAATCAGATATCCATTGGGTGACAGCTCGAATCCAAAGGTGTCATAGAGCCCGCCGGCGGCATCGCGCCTCTCCTCAGGACCCGTGGTAGAGAATCCGTTTGTGAACGGAATACTGATAAATGCGTTGTCAGCGATGGCATTATCGAGACTGCGCATATTACGCGGTACGCCAAGTGAGTGCTGGATAAAGGCATCACCACCTGTACTCGTGGTAGTGAGCACCTCGATGGCACCATCAGCCAATTCCCTGACCTTCATGATCTCGATGGAGCCTGTGCCGTCTACCATCGATATGATCAATTCACCGTCAGCATTGACACTCCAGTTAAATACCCGGTCTCTGATATAGCCGATACCCGATTCGGTAAACTCAAATATTTGACCACACTTGCGATAGTCATCGGTAGCACAGGTGCGTATTTCTCCTGGCACCGCCGCATTTAATCCCCACTCCCCGACAATTTCTTCGGCGGTAAACGGAATCGACATGGCGTCGGTTACGAGAGACTGCGACTGAGATGGCTCGTCCTCAAAGCCGACGCTCATCACTGGCTCATCAGGATCGATGACAAAGTACGCTCCACCGTCGACATCGACAGACCTGACGAGCTTGTAGTTCCACCAGACCACTGGATCAGACTTTGATTGGATCGTCAGGCTGAGCGAACCATCACCACTACGATAAGCGTTGTATTGAATCTGATCAGGCGCCTGGTCTGGCGACTCAATCTCCGCGCCGTTAATCGCTTTCGGTATCCCGATGTAGGCACCTGTTCCAGAGAGCGCTAGCGACTGACCTCCACTGCTGTAAGAGTAAGTCGCGGCGGCGGAACCGTCGTGTGGCGCAACCGGAACACCACATGCGTTGCTGCCGCCCTGCCATTCCTCGACCCAGGTGGCGTCCTGGAACTCGTTAGTGAAGGATCCATCCTCACCAAAGATGTACTCATCATCGAAGTAGCACGACCTGACTTCAATCTCGTCAACATCAGGCGTCCAGTACGAGGTGTCAAAGGGTGCTCCACCCGCGCCCACCGCTCCGACCTCGGCAGGAATCTTCCAAGACCCAACGATGCTGTCTGTCTCACCAACACCGATCACAAATGACTCCGACGCGAACTGGGTTTGAACGACCCACTTACTACCAGTGAGTTCATAGTCATCGAGCATCAGCCGCACCGAATCATAGACCGCGAGGGTTACCGGTGGCTTACCTGCCGCGATATAAGCGTCCCAATCAATATTGGAGACATTCGCTTCCTCAAGAATCTGATTTTCAGCGATGTTCGGCGTTTCGCTCTGTAACGTTAGCGTCTTGCCCTCTGGCTCCCACGTCCAATTACCAAACTGCTTTCTACCGTAAGCTTGACCCGTGACATAACTTCCGTCCTCTCTCAAGGTGACACCATTCAGACCCCAGCCAGTCGCGAAGGATATGTTTGATGCCTCATAACTGGACCGTCTGAACACAATAGTCGTAGAGGACTTGCCGCCGCCTATAAAGTCTGCGAACGCATCGGGAACACCATCCCCGTTCGCATCAGCATCTTCATTGTTGAGGAGGCCGTCTCCGTCCCCGTCAACAAACCCATCTCCGAGTGGCGATTGATCATCGGCATCGGGGATCCCATCGCCATCATCGTCGTCATCTCGTTCGTTTCCGATACCATCGCCATCTGTATCAACTGACTCTGTCGGATCCAGAGGGAAAGCATCACGCGAATCAGGTACACCATCGTCATCGTCATCGTCATCCGCACGATTACCTATGCCATCGGAATCCGTGTCGTAGGCCTCGGAGGGGTCTAGCGGGAACGCGTCTAGCGAGTCATCAACGCCGTCACCATCGTCGTCACTATCACGATTGTTACCAATTCCATCACCATCCGTGTCAACGCTCTCAGTTGAATCAAGCGGGAATGCATCCGCGGCATCATCAACCCCATCTCCGTCATCATCTGCATCAGCGTTGTTGCCAATACCATCGCCATCGGTATCGAGGGACTCAGTGGGATCGTCAGGGAACGCATCTGCATTGTCACCTACACCGTCACCATCGGAATCTGCGGCCTCTGTGGGGTCGAGCGGCGCGAAATCTTCGTGATTGAGGACACCGTCGAGATCTGCGTCCCGCCAATCGAAGGTAGTGGTCGCGTCAAACATGCGCAGACCCATGCCTTGGAACCAGGTGAGTTTTCCATCAATGCATGGGAGATCGATCCCAAGGAAATAACCCAATGGTTGACCGAAGTAAGTAATGTAGTAGTCATCAAGTGCGCAATCACCCAAGGTTACAACCGGTCTATACATCGCATACCATCGGTCCACTTGGCCATCGCCATCGAGGTCTGATACCGAAATTACCTCATGATTACTCTGGTAGACCGCACCGTCATAGACGTCTTCAGCCAAGGGGACTCCGAAATCACGCAGGTTCCACGGCCACGCGGGGCATCCTACCGGGTATTCATAATCAGCCTCGGGCTGACGGCCACCGTATAGGCAAGTTTCAGACTGTAAATTATAAGCTTGTTGATCTGCGCTCCAAGGTCCGCTTCGGTGGTAAGCACCCCCAAAGCTTCTCAGACCCAAGGTATTGAAGTAAGTAAATTCACCAAATTCGCCATAGGTATATCCCCACGTACCGGTTACTTCTCCATCTTCTCTGCGAGCCGCTCTTGGGTCCGTCGTCGTATACCCCGAGAGGACCGTGGTACCCGCTACAGCGGACCGAAGATCAATATCCACGGTATCGCCAAGCTCTCGTTTGATGGCCTGCCCGTGAGTGACAACAGTACCCACTCGGTCCCTTGTGCGAACCATCATAGTTGTTGAGCCATCCGCAAATCGGCGGTTAGGGATCAGTTCGATGGTGCCCGGTCCATAGCCGATCAAGTCAATGACCACGGTTCCCCGATCCGAAACGGACCAGGAGAACACGCGGTTATTAACCTGGCCGCTCATGTTTGGATCCCATAAATGAGCGACCACACCGGTACCGTCGGCTAAGAACTCAAAGGAGTGCTCACACGGACGTATAGCTGGTGAATTCTCATAGCCCGAGCAACCGTAGATATAATCGGGGGTCGTCGTATCGATTATCCACTTGCCCACTAATTCATCAGCGGCAATTGGCTCTATCATCTCCTCGTGAATGAACAGCCGCTCCTCCGCTGCCAGGTCTCCTATTTCGACTCGGGCAATCACGTCCGGCACGCGTCTGAAGAAATCGCGAACGTCGCCGAATGGGCTATTTACAGAGATTGAAGCCTGATACCCGCTCAATGACTCTTCATAACCCCACTGCCACTGAACGACCCACCGGTCTTGATACTGTTCAGATGGAACCAGCGTATATCGCCAATAATCAACCCGATCAAAGTAGATTACAGGCGATCCAGCAGCCTCATAGGCATCCCAGTTGAAGTTCTCATACGCCTCACTGGTCAGGGTTTCATCATCTCTTGTGAGAGTTCGCTCTACCAGCTTAGCTTCACGTCGCCGCATGTCCAATGATTGAGCATCAACGTCCCAAGACCACTTGCCTACAAGTAGGCCGTAGTTGGTGGGACTCAATCTCTCTCCACCGCTAGCATCACGGAAGACCCCGTCGGCGCCCAGTATGGCGCTGTAGGGGAAGTAGCCGGTGGCATGCGACGGGATCGTTGCATCATAACCAGGGACTCGGACCGCAAAGGCCAGCGATGTTCTCTCACCGTCCAGCAGCTCTGCTATGACATCAGGAACGCCATCACCGTCTACGTCCGCATCGTCGCGGTTGAGGACACCGTCAGCGTCATCGTCGAGTTGACCGCTACCCAGCGGGGACTCATCCTGATCATCCGAAATTGTGTCGTTGTCATCGTCCTCGTCGCGGTTATTACCGATGCCATCGCCGTCCGTGTCTACAGACTCAGATGGGTCGTATGGGAACGCATCCAAACGGTCAGGAATACCGTCACCGTCGTCATCCGAATCCGCTGCGTTGCCAACACCGTCGCCATCACTATCGACAGTCTCAAACGAGTCTAATGGGAATGCATCCAGGATATCGGGTACGCCATCACCATCATCATCGCGATCGACACTATTCCCGATACCGTCCAGGTCAGTATCGAGGGAGTCTCGATAATCCAGCGGCAGTGCGTCGTCAAAGTTCGTTACGCCGTCACCATCGACGTCGTCTAGGTCAAAATCACGACCTATCTCGTAGAAGTTCGTGCGTGAATAGCTCCAGCGGATGTGGTCACGGTCTAGGGTACCGTTGTTATTAGTATCCTCATCTACTGGATCAAGTTTGCCATCGCCATCAACGTCTTCGCCGTCGTCTAGCACCCCATTCCCATTGAGGTCCTCGGCAACATCCAAGAAACCGTCATCATCCAAGTCTTCGCTAACGACAGAGTCAATTTGCCCGTTACCATCTTCATCTATCAACGCGCGGATCGTTTCAAGCACGTAAACACGATCAGGTTCCCCATCACCGTCGATATCTCGCGCCTGCAGATATTCCCATGTCCTGTGCCTCCAATAGTTATAAGTGCGGTTATCGCACTCCGGATACGCCGGGTCGGCTCCGTACGGTGAGAAGAAACCACAGAACTTAAGATCCGTTCGCGATGAATCTCCCGTCCAAATGCCGTCTCTCTGACCCACACCTAGGACTATCGCGTTAGGCGTCATTCCGTAAGTATCAAAGTTGAACATACTGCCGTCTTCTTCTAGGACGAATCCAAAGACCTCAGCCGGCATTCCATCTTGTCTGCGGCTTAGCAACGCATCCGTCGCTGAGAAACCACTCAGCAGAGGTAAGTCGCTAATGACCGCATCTATTTCAGCAATACTTGCCTCATCCTCCCGAACGGCGAGACGGAACGTGCTCTGAGCAATGGGCTCCCGCAAAATTCGTATGTTATCCACCTGATACTTTACGGGGTCTTGCCCGCTGATCAGGGTGAAGTAATGACCGACTTCTCTAGCAAGGTAGCGCCCACCCGGCGATGCTAAGCGGGTAACATCAACTTCTATGGTCTGCCAATCGGTGGAATCCTCAAGTGTCTTCAGCACCCACTTCGGCGCATACGTTGCACCCGATTGCGCAATATGCTGAGTGATCAGGAAGGTGCGATTCTCTCCTTCAAGCAGCTTGATATCAAAGCTAAGGATCATCTTGCTTGGACGAGTTGAGTAGCCAAGGTAACTCGTATCCCCGTTGAAGCTGACGCCCGTCAGTGCATCGGGACGATCCTCGGACGGTGCCGCATTTACTTCTAGGACATCACCACGGTCCGGATCGGGAACCAACTCGGCGGTAGTGACCACGTCGGTCTTTGCGGGGCCAAACATGTCAACCCACCCATCAACCCCGAAGAATCTGGCGTTATCCAGTAAATCTGCGGTACTGAATCGTGAGGTCCCGTCCTCAGGCTCAAAGCCAATCGGTAAGTCATCGGCCTCTAGAGCACCAGTACCAACAACCAGCAACTCCGAAACGCCATCGTCATAGCGTACGTGCTGAGTCAATAGCATGCTGGCAGCTAAGTTGCCGCTATCTGAAGTGCTATCGAACTCGAGCAGTGCCTTTCCATCTGTGGTTATCGACCAATCAAATGCATTCTCATTTTGATCAACAACTTCCATGCCCTGACTTGCCAGATCCCAATCGGGCTGAGATAGGAGCACACCCGAACCGTCAGAGTTAAAGGTAATCTCGACACCACAATCACCTCCGCAGTGATCGAATTCCAACGTGGGCACGGTCATCGCCCAAGTCCCTAGCAGTTCATCTGATTCTATGGACACATAGTCATTCAGAAGACCAATGTAGTTGTCTATCGACTTAGCTTCATCCAGTGAAATGGCACTGTCGTCAGCCAGATTGATTGGGTGGCCGATGGGATCATATGGGTTGGCTATGAAGTCTCTCAGCTTGTGGGGCTGGCGAAGAGGCGTATGGTCGTAATCGTCTACCTTGACTAATCGATAGGTCCACCAGACACCTGCGCCTGCCTCGACAGTGAGGGTCAGAGAGTTCGTACTTTCTTGATAGACATTGTAGGTGATGGCTTCGGGAGCCTCTGCAGGCGCTCCGAGCTCGCGGCCATTGACTGCTTTGGGCAGCCCTATGTACGCCCCTTTTCCTTGTACCGTCAAGGTCTCATTTTCGGGACTAAAGCGCCAAGTGGCGTCACTTGAACCGTCGTGTGGCGCAACAGGCACATCGCACGCGTCGCTGCCACCCTGCCACGTCTCGATCCAAGTTTCGTTTTGTAATTCGAGTTCAAACGTGCCATCGGCCTTGATCAGATATTCGTCATCAAAGAAGCAAGCGCGCGCTTCAATGTCTGATTCTTCCACTCTCCACCAGGATGGATCGAGCTCGTAAGGCCCGACACCCAAGGATCCCGATTCTGTTGACAGTTTCCACTTTCCGATCGGCTGTACGTCCGCGACTTCGGTGCCATAGACACCCCGAACATAGACATCGACGCCAGAAATCCGGGACATTATCCAGTGATCTTCGGGCTGCTCGTTACTTTGAAGCGTCAATACCGCGGTGGTTAGGTACTCGACCTCGACCTCGGGACGGCCCAATGCCTCATACGCATCCAGGTCAAAGTTGTCGTTAAAGGCCTTATCGAAGCTGTCTAACCTCTCTGTGACGACCTTCGAGGACAGTACCTGCAGCGTAAGCTCACCGTTACCACTATCCCAACTCCAGACACCGTACTCGGCTCCGCCGCCAATATCATGGGCCTCAAAACTACCGTCACTTAATAAATCAACAACCGAGGAACCGGAACCCAAGGATATTTGGGGAACAGTTATTGGGCTTGGCCTTGCAACAACGATTGACATGCTCTCAGCCTCTCCTGAGAGAAGCGCCGCGAGCGCGGTGGGGACCCCATCCTCGTTAAGGATCGGCGACACGGCACCACCCAAGGGCTCCGAGTCTTCAGAATCAACGACACCATCGTTGTCATCATCATCATCTGTATTGTTGCCAATACCGTCGCCATCGGTGTCTGTTGTCTCATTCGGGTCATTCGGGAACGCGTCTAGATAATCACGGATACCATCGCCGTCATCGTCAAGGTCCGCATTGTTGCCGACACCATCGCCATCAGTATCCAAGCTCTCCGCGGGATCTAAAGGGAATGCATCGTCATCATCGGCAACGCCATCGTTATCGTCATCCTCATCGCGATTGTTACCAATACCATCAAGGTCTGTGTCCACGCTCTCAGACGGATCCAACGGGAACGCATCGTCCTCATCATTGACACCGTCTTCATCATCATCTGGGTCCTGATTGTTGGCAACACCGTCACCGTCGGTATCGAAAGCCTCATCAGGATCATTGGGATACAGGTCTGTGTTATCAGGAACGCCATCGCCATCGGAATCCATTGTCTCAGTGGGATCAAACGGCGCGGCATCGTCGTAGTTCCCAACACCATCACCATCAACGTCCCGGAAGTCGTAATCCGGCATAATCTGGTAATAATTCAGTCGATCGAAGTTCCACAGAACGGGCCGACCGTCGATGCACTCATCAGTTATTACGCCAGCGGCTAATTGGGCTGCACAACCATCGGGATCATCGGGATCCGGCTCATTCAGTGCAATTGCGTGCTCGATGGCATAGAAACGGTCATCGAGCCCGTCACCGTCTGTATCGACAGCCCTGACGCGCTCCCATGTCCTTCGGTAGATGCGATCAGCACCGCCCTGCGGATTGGCCCCGTCTTTGGTTTTTCTAAGTCTAAACGTCCACCAATTATTAGGATCTGCCTCAATCGTGAGATCCATAGTGTTGCCATCAGACGATGGATGAACGCGATAGGTGACAGTATCTGGCGCCTCAGAGGGCAATGCACCGGCAAGACCGAGATCAATACCGTTGTAGACCTTTGGAATCGCGATGAATGCTCCCTGTCCGTTGAGGGTCAGCGTGCCAGGTTGACCCTGTGCATACTCCCAGGTCGCGGGATTAGAGCCATCATGTGGTGCGACAGGATCATCGCAGTTGCCGGTCACAGGATCACCGCCCTGCCACTCTTCTATCCAGGTGGTGCCATTTGTATTAAGAGTAAATGATCCGTCAGCGTTGAAGATGTACTCATCATCAAAATAGCAGTCTCGACGTGCCTCGTTTCCTTGCTCCTCATTGAACCACCAAGCGTTACTAAACTCCTCTGGGCCCAGCTTTAACGAACCAACCTCTTCCGCCACAACCCACGTGCCTTCTACATCGAAGCTGTGGCGGCACTCAGGATACGGATAAGCATTTTGGTCCGATTGAACACCTGCACGACAGAACTCTTTGGTGATCGCCCTACCATCCTGCGACCAAACACCCTCGCGGTGGTAATCGAAGACGGAGCCATCGTCCTGCGACTCCACATAGAAATTGTTCATCGTCTTATCTGAATTCAGAGTGAATCCAAACGTCTCAAGCAACGCTCCTGTCTCGTTTCTGACCAGATTAGGATCGGTGAGCGAGAAGGCGTTACCCATGGGCACATCGATAAATCTGCCTTCTCTATCGGCCTGGGTGATGCTGCCATCATCAAGAGGTACCGCTTGCGAGTGATAAATATACCGACCGGACGGCGTAACGGTCTGCGTTAGGACAATCGCCGATCCATCAGAGAGGTCAGCATGACGGGTTATGTCGATATACCCTGA
>Ga0181595_10003551_pt1 | contig 14822 bp, 9 predicted proteins | sample 041ome_7_FD_145604 | JGI IMG/M metagenome (GOLD analysis project Ga0181595, IMG submission 145604) | Coastal salt marsh microbial communities from the Groves Creek Marsh, Skidaway Island, Georgia - 041401AS metaG (spades assembly) | ecosystem: Environmental > Aquatic > Marine > Intertidal zone >...
GCAAGCCGGGGCGCTGGCGGTGGCATTTTTGGTGGTGTTTTGGGTGGTGTACGATGTGATTTGCCGGGTGCTGGGCCAAGGGCAACATGGCGACACCGTGGTGGGAGTGGCCGTGGCCGTGGTGGTGGCGCTGGCCTCGTGGCTGGCCACCGAATGGTTTGCCGGGCGCGCGGCGTTTTTGATTGTCGGCGCCATGCTGGGCACCACCATGAGCGCCAACGTATTTTTTGTGATCATTCCTGGCCAGCGCAAAGTGGTGCGCGCCATGCAAAACGGTCAGCCGGTTGACCCCATTCACGGCAAACGCGGCAAACAGCGCAGCGTACACAACACCTACTTCACCCTACCGGTTTTGTTTGCCATGCTTAGCAACCACTACAGCATGGTTTACGCCCACCCGCACAACACCACCGTGCTGCTGGTGATGATGGCTGCTGGCGCCTTGATTCGTCAATATTTTGTGCTGCGCCACGCCTACAAACAAGGCAAACGACCCAACCCCGCGCGCTATGCCGTGGTGGGCGTGCTGCTTATTGCCGCGCTCGTGGTGTGGTTGCGCCCCGCGCCACAAGCTACCGCACAAGCCCAACTGCCGGTAACCGACGCCCAAGCCATGGCCGTGTTGCAGGCACGCTGCGTGCAGTGCCACAACGCCCAAGTGCAAATGAAAGGCGTGCGCTTGGACACCCTAGAGAGCATGCACAGCCATGCCTTGGCGATTCACCAACAGGTGGTGGTGCTACGCGCCATGCCCATGAACAACAGCACCGGCATTACCACCGACGAGCGCAACCTACTTGCGCGTTGGTTTGAGGCGCGATAACAACCGCTGCGGTTCACGCGCACCCAAGGGCCACCCATGCGGTGGCCTTTTTGTTGCTGCTGCCACTGTAAAAATCATCTATTGGTGTTACTTTTTAGCAACAAAGCTATTTAAATGCGTATTTAAATAGTAATAATTACTCCAGCACAAATTCTTTAGTGTGTAACAAAAGGGAGTAAACCAATGAAACTTAAGCAAATTGCACTCGCCGCTGCTGTGGTGGCTGCATCCAGCGCCGCGCTGGCCGACGTGACCATCTACGGCATTGCCGATGTGAACCTCAACAACGGCAAAACCGAAGCAGGTTTCGACGGTGCGGTCGCACCAGCATCCACCAGCCAAGGCCGGATTGGCTCGGGTGGCTTGAGCACCAGCCGCATCGGCTTTAAGGGCTCTGAAGACCTGGGCGGCGGCATGCAAGCCAGCTTCCAGCTTGAGGGCAAGCTCGACTTGGACACCGGCAAAAATCCCGACTACGACGGGGGCTTCTTTGGCCGTCAATCATGGGTTGGTCTCACGGGCAACTTTGGTACCTTGCAGCTGGGCAAAACCTGGACTTCGTACGACGGCGTTAAGGGTAAGTTTGAGCACGCCGACAACACCAACGTGGGTGTGACCGGTGACGTGTGGGGCACCGGCAGCGCCTATGACAGCAATGTCTCCAACCAAGTCAAGTACACCTTGCCGCTTTCCGGTGGTCTAACCGCAAGCATTGGCTACGCCTTTGGCGAAGACAAGCTCAGTGCTGCGACGGCACTCCGGACTGCCTCTTCTAAGGATCTCACGTCACTCGGCGTCACCTACGAAAGCGGGCCGCTTGCAGTGGGCTATGGCTACCAAAACGAAGCGCAAAACGCAGTTGGTGTGAAGGACAGCACCTTTAACGTGGTGGGCGCTTCTTACGACCTGGGCGCCGCCAAGTTGGTGGCCAGCTGGAGCCAAAGCAGCTACAACACCGGAAGCCTGGTAGATGCAGCAGGGACATCGACCGCGCTCAAGACCGTTGGCACTGCAACGGGCGACGCCAAAGACAAAGAGTACCAGCTCGGCGTCAAGTTCCCCATGGGTGCCTCTAACCTGTACTTTGGCTACGCCAACAGCAAGGTCAATATTGCGGGTGCTGAGCGCGCCAATGCCAACGGATATGTGTTGGCTGCCACCTACAGCCTGAGCAAGCGCACCACCGCCTACGCCGGGTACACCACGGCCAAGCGTACGCGTAACGTTGGTTTGGCTGGGCAAGTAAGTGGCCGTAAGTACACCTCAACGTTTGGTGTCCGCCACGCGTTCTAAGGCAACCTAACCTAGGTTGATCCCATTGGCCACCCCTCACGAGGGGGTGGCTGTTCTCTTACCTATCAAAGAGGTTCAATATGGCAATTTATCAGTGCGCCACGTGCAACATGACTGTCAATGTGCAGTGCGAAACCTGCAAAAAAACCGTTGGTTGATGACGTGCTCAAACTCGACAACGGCAGCGCGGTACGCATTGCCAAGTGCCCAACCTGCGAGGGAAAAATCAAATCCCCCATGTGCTGTGGCGAGGACATGCCAGGTTAAACACCATGAAAACATTGATTGCAGTAGACGGCAGCAAGCACACCACGCGACTGATTGCGTACATGGTGGAGCACCCCGAGCTGCTGGGTAGCAAGCCCGATGTCACGTTGTTCACCGTGGTGCCCGAGTTGCCCGCCCAGGGCTATGTGGGGTTTACCGCCGAGGAGTTGTATAACCACGTGGAGAAAGAGGCCGACGCGGTGCTCAACACGCTGGTTAAATTTATGCACAGTCACGAGATTTTTGCCAAGCGCAAGCACACCAGTGGCTATCCGGGTCGTGCCATTGCCCAAGAGGCCACCGAGGGCAAGTACGACTTGGTGCTGATGGGTAGCCGTGGCCATGGCACGGTGCTGAATATGGTGCTGGGCTCAGAAACCAATTACGTGCTGACGCACTGCAAGGTGCCCTTGCTGATCGTGCACTAACCGGCGGGGGCCAGCTGCGCGTTAAGCGCTTCGCGTTCGTCAAACACAAAGCAGTTGCCCTGCCAGTGTTGGCCGTTGGTGCGCTCTAGGTACTCGAGTATGCCGCCTTCAAGCTGCCACACGTTGGTCAGCCCCAGCGTGTGCATGTACAGCGCTGCTTTTTCGCAGCGTATGCCGCCGGTGCAGTAGCTCACCACGGTGTGCTTGGTTAAATCGTGTCGGTGTTGTTGTACCGCGGCTGGAAATTCGGTGAATTTGCTTAGGTTCCAGTGCACGGCGTGGGCAAATTGGCCATGCTCCACCTCAAAGGCGTTGCGGGTGTCCAGCATAAGCACCGGGCGGCCTTGGTCGTCGTGACCTTGGTTTAACCAGCGTTGCAGGGTGGGCGCGTCCACGCTGGGTGCGCGGCCTTGCCCCGGTTGAATGGCGGGGTGATTCATGCGAATCATTTCACGCTTGACTTTTACCTTTAAGCGCTTAAACGGCTGCTGGGCGGACCAACTGGCTTTGGCTTTCAGCGTGGCAAACCCCGGTACCGCGCGCAGGGCCTGCAGCATGGCAAGGGCCTGGGGCTCGGGTGCGGCCCAAAACGCGTTAAGCCCTTCGGGTGTGACCAGCACGGTGCCTTTAATACCCAGCGCCTCGGCTTGGCTGCGCAGTGTGTTGGCCACCTCGGGCGGCTGGGCTATGGGCGCAAAGTGGTAAGCCGCGTGGTTGAGTAGGCGGGCTGGGTTGGCGTGCATGGGCAAGGCCCCTAGGCTGGCTGAACGAGTTTGCCGTAATAGGTGGGCAGAGCAAACAAGGCACCATGAACGGCGGCGTTGTAATACTGTAGCTGGTCCACGCCACGCTGGTCGAGGCGCTGTTGCACGTCTGCGGTGTGGAGCGCGGTGGGGTCGAGCGTGTCGGAGACCACAGCCAAGCCCCAATAGGCACCGTACAGCGGTATGTGTAGGCCATAGAAGGCGGTGTGCCGGTAGCTGGCACGCAGCGCCGCAGCCAACTGGCTGACCTGCTCGGGTTCGTAAAACGGGGCACCCAAGTGAAGCACCAGGGCACCTTGTTCGGTTAGTATGCGCTTACATCTTTGAAAAAACGCCTGGGTGTAGAGCGCACCGGCAGGGGTTTCGGGGTCGGTGAGGTCAAGCAGCACCAGATCAAAGCGCTCGTCGGTGGTGTCTATAAAAGCCGCGCCGTCCATGATGCGCACGTCCACCCGGGGGTTGTTCAGCGCGCCTTGGTGAATGGCTTGTAGGTGTTGGCGCGAGGCCTGCACCACCGCTTCGTCAAGCTCAGCCAGCACCACGTTTTGTATGCTGGGGTGTTTAAGTAGTTCTTCGGCCAAGCCGCCGTCGCCGCCACCAATAATGAGTGCGCGTTGCGGGTTGGGGTGGGCCACGGCGGCGGGGTGGGCCATGGCTTCGTGATAGAAAAACTCTTCGCGCTCGGCGGTCATGAAGTGGCCATCGAGCCGCATGGTGCGCCCCAGCATAGGCGAATCAAACAGCTGCAGGTGCTGGTAAGGGGTGTGTTGATCCAGCAGGCGGCGGGTAAAGGCAAACGCGTAACGGCTGTGGGGATTTAGGTCTTCGGTGATCCATTCGCGCGAGCTGGGGCCGTTTTCGTCGCCACGTTGCAGGCGTTCGCGCTGGCTGTCGGTGGCCGCAAAGGCTTTTTCAAGGTTTTCAATCAGCTGCTCGGCTTTGGGCGAGTTGTCGCAGGTAAAGTTGCACACGTACACGTCTAGGGTAACGCCTTGGCGCTCGGGCCAGGTGTGCAGCGCCAGGTGCGATTCAGCCAGCAAAATCATGCCGGTGACACCGCCGGGTTGCCCTTGGTAGTCGGGAAACGTATGCCAGCGATCGGCCACCACGGTTAGGCCGGCGTCTTCGGTAAGACGGCGGCAGGTTTGGGCCAGTGTGTCGACGTTTGTTAGTAAGTCCTCTGGCGCTTGACAACCATAAAGGTCGGCGGTGAGGTGCAAGCCTTGCATCGCATAAAACTCCTGGAGCGGTGCCAAAGTCGCAAGCTTTATGGCAAAAGGCATCTATTGTAACTGCATCAACCCCCTATGATGGGTATAAGCCAAGGGGTTTGGCCACGGCGGTATATTGCGGTTTGTTATTTGTTGCGCCGGAGCAAGCCATGATGCGTTTACGCCCCTCGAATGAGCGAGGCTACGCCGACCACGGTTGGCTAAAAAGTTATCACTCGTTTTCGTTTGCGGGTTACCAAGACCCCAACCACATGGGCTGGGGCAACCTGCGCGTGATCAACGAAGACCGGATTGCGCCGGGCGAGGGCTTTGGCACGCACGGCCACCGTGACATGGAGATTGTGAGCTACGTGCTCAGCGGCGCGTTGGCGCACCAAGACAGCATGGGCAACGGGGCGTCGATTCCGCCCGGTGATGTGCAACGCATGAGCGCCGGCAACGGCGTGCAGCACAGCGAATACAACCATGCCGCCGATCACGAAACCCATTTTTTGCAAATTTGGCTGCTGCCGCATACCACGGGCTTGGCGCCGGGCTACGAGCAGCGGGGTTTTGATGCGGCCAGCAAACGCGGACGTTTGTGTCGCGTGGCCGACCGCCACGGCAGCGAGGGTGCGGTGACCATTCACAGCGACGCCGCACTGTACGCCGGCTTGTTTGATGGCGCCGAGCACGCCACACTGGCACTTAACCCAGCCCGTAAGGCGTATGTGCACCTGATTCGGGGGCAGCTTGAGGTGAACGGCCATGCCTTGGGCACGGGTGACGCGTTGTTGTTGGCCGACGAGCCCGAGCTGCACCTGGCCAACGGCCAAGACGCCGAGGTGCTGGTGTTTGATTTGGCGCCCTAGCGGTTGCCTCTATACCCAAGGTAAATGCAAACCATGACACAGATTGCGGTGGTGTTTCACTCCGGCTACGGGCACACGCAGCGCGTGGCTGAGCACGTGGCCAAGGGCGCGCAGGCGGTGTTGCTGCCGATTGACGACGACGGCGATTTACAAGCCGCGCAGTGGGCAGCGCTGGATGCCGCGCCGGCCATTATTTTTGGGTCGCCGACCTACATGGGGTCGGTGTCTTGGCAGTTTAAAAAGTTTGCCGACGATTGCTCCAAGCGTTGGGTTTCTGGCCAGTGGCACAACAAGTTGGCGGCGGGCTTTACGATTTCTTCTAACCCCAGCGGCGACAAGCTCTCCACGCTGCAGTACATGGTGACCCTGGCAATGCAGTTGGGCATGGTGTGGGTGGGGCAGACACAGCCCAACGACGGCCGCTTGAACCGATTGGGTGCCCACTTGGGGGCCATGGCGCAGGTGCCTTCCACCAGCCCGGCGAGTGATATTCCTGAGGGCGATTTGGCCACCGCCGAGGCCTTGGGCCAACGGGTGGCGGGTCTGGTGCAAGGCGGGTCGAAGGGCTAAACGCCTACCCTAAAATCAGTCGCATGTTTGTTCATCTGCGCGTACATAGCGACTTTTCGGTGGTGGACGGTACCGCGCGTATCGACCCCATGGTGCAAGCGGCCGCGGCCGATGGTCAGCCGGCTTTGGCGTTAACCGACCTGAACAATATGTTTGGGGCGATTAAGTTCTATGGCGCGGCGCGGCGTGCCGGGTTAAAGCCTATTTTGGGTGTTGAGGTGATGCTGACCGGCTTGCCGGGGCAGAGCGAGCGCGCCGCCGCTGCCGCCCACGGCCACAGCCAACAGCCCGCCCCCAAGGTGTTGCTGCTGGCGCAAAACGCCACCGGTTATCACCACTTGTGCCTGTTGCTTTCGGCCATGTGGACCACGCACCAAGGGCGCGATCAGCCGGTGTTGGACTGGAGCGATTTATGCGCCCACCACGAGGGGCTGGTGCTGCTGTCGGGCGCGCAGGCCGGGCCGATTGGCGCAGCTTTGCTGGCGGGCGACGAGGACAAAGCGTCGGAATGGGCGACCTGCATGGCGCAGGTGTTTGCCCATAGGTTTTACCTAGAGGTGCAGCGCGCCGGACGCAGCCAAGACGAGGCGCACGTGCAAGCGGCTGCGCGTTTGGCTGCGCGTTTGGGGCTGCCGCTGGTGGCCACGCACCCGGTGCAGTTTGTGCACGCCGACGACTACGACAGTCACGAAGCCAGGGTGTGCATTGCCGAGGGCGACATGCTGGGTAACCGGCGGCGGGTGCGGCGCTTTACGCGCGAGCAGCACCTGCTGTCGGCGCAAGAAATGCAAGCGCGCTTTGCCGACTTGCCCAGTGCGATGGCCAACGCCGTGCACTTGGCCGCGCGTTGCAGCCTAACCCTTACCTTGGGGCAGCCGCAGCTGCCGCGCTTTCCCACCCCGCTGCGCGATGGCCAGCTGCTGCCCGTGGGGCAGCACCTGCGCGAGGTGGCGTTTGAGGGGCTGACGCAGCGGCTGCAGCAGTTGTACCCCGACGCCGCCACGCGGCAAGCCAAACAAGCCGCGTATGAAGAACGTTTGGCCTTTGAGATCGACACCATCGATGCCATGGGCTTTGCCGGGTACTTTTTGATCGTGGGCGATTTTGTGAACTGGGCGCGTGGCCACGGCTGCCCGGTGGGCCCTGGGCGGGGTTCGGGCGCGGGTTCGTTGGTGGCCTACGCGTTACGCATTACCGACCTCGACCCGCTGCGCTACAACCTGCTGTTTGAGCGCTTTTTGAACCCCGAGCGGGTGTCCATGCCCGACTTTGATATTGACTTTTGCCAAGCCAATCGCGACCGCGTGATTGAGTATGTAAAAAACCGCTACGGCCGCGACGCGGTGAGTCAGATTGCCACCTTTGGCACCATGGCCGCGCGCGCTGCGGTGCGCGACGTGGGGCGGGTGCTGGATATGTCGTACACCTTTTGCGACGGCGTAGCCAAGTTGATTCCTAACAAACCGGGGCAGCACATCACCATTGCCGACGCCTTGCGCGATGAACCGGCCTTGGCCGAACGCGCCAGCAGCGAGGAGGAGGTGGGCGAGTTGCTGCGCATGGCACAAAAGCTCGAGGGCGTAACGCGCAACGTGGGCATGCACGCCGGTGGGGTGTTGATTGCACCTGGCAAATTAACCGATTTTTGCCCGCTGTATCAGCAGCCTGGCAGTCAGTCGGCGGTGAGTCAATTTGACAAAGACGACGTAGAAGCCGCCGGCCTGGTGAAGTTCGACTTTTTGGGTTTGGCCACGCTGACCATTTTGCAAATCGCCACCGATTTTTTGCGGGCCTCGCACCCGTCAATGGCCGATTTTTCTTTTGACAACGTGCCACTTGACGACGCCAAGGTGTACGCGCTTTTTGGGCGTGGCCAAACCGAGGCGGTGTTTCAGTTTGAAAGTCGCGGCATGCAAGGCATGCTGCGCGACGCCAAGCCGCAGCGACTCGAAGACTTGATTGCGCTCAACGCGCTGTTTCGACCTGGCCCCATGGAGTTGATACCCACCTACATCGCGCGCAAGCACGGGCGCGAAACGGTGGTGTACCCGCACCCTTCGCTTGAGCCGATTTTGTCGGAAACCTTTGGCATCATGGTGTATCAAGAGCAGGTGATGCAGGTGGCGCAGGTGATGGCGGGCTATTCGCTGGGTGGCGCCGACATGCTGCGGCGTGCCATGGGAAAGAAAAAGCCCGAAGAAATGGCCAAGCAGCGCGACATCTTTTTGCGTGGTGCCGAACAAAAAGACATTGACGCCAAAGTGGCCGGCGAGGTTTTTGACCTCATGGAGAGCTTTGCAGGCTACGGCTTTAACAAATCGCACGCGGCGGCGTATTCGCTGCTGGCGTATCACACGGCGTGGCTGAAGGTGCATCACCCAGCGGTGTTTTTTGCCGCCAACATGACGGTGGAAATTGACGACACCGACAAGCTGCGCCAGTTGGTGGCCGACGCTAAAGCCATGGGCGTAAGCTTTGAGCTGCCCGATATCAATCGTGGTCACTATCGGTTTGAGCCGGTTGATGCGCACACGGTGCGCTATGGCTTGGGCGCCATTAAAGGCACAGGCGAGCAGGCGGTTGAGGCGGTGGTGGCGGCGCGCGAGGCGGGCGGCGATTTTGTTAGTGTGTTCGATTTGGTTAACCGAGTGGATGCTCAGCGCATCAACCGTCGCACCTTTGAGGCGTTGATTAAGGCCGGCGCACTCGACAGCCTGAACCGCAACCGTGCCAGTTTGCTGGCGTCGCTTGAGCGCGCCATGGAATACGCCGCCGCTCAAGCAGCCAATGTGCACCAGGTGGGTCTGTTTGACATGGGCGACAACATGCACGGCGCCAGCACGCAAGAGCCCGATTTGGTCAGTGCTCTGCCGTGGCCGGTACGCGAGTGTTTGATGCACGAAAAAACCGCGTTGGGATTTTTTATGTCGGCGCACCTGTTTGATGAGCACGCCACCGAAGCCCGCGCCTTGGCCCCGACCACGCTGGCGCAACTGGGCGAGACGCGCGACGCGGTGCGGGTGGTAGGCTTGGTTACAGACTTGCGCCCGATTTCTACCGGGCGTGGTCGTATGGTGGTGATGACCGTAGAAGACGACACCGGCCACACCGAGGTGATGCTAAGCGAAGAGATGTGGCAAGCGCGCCGTCAGTGGCTGCGCGAAGACGAGTGGGTGGTGCTGCAGGTAACGGCGCAGCCCGACCGTGGTGGCAGTGGCCTGCGCGTGCGGGCACAAGCGGTGTGGAGCCTGCCGCAGGCGCGCTGCCGCTTTGGTAAGTACTTGCGCGTGGAGGTGAATGGCCACATGCCAGACGTGGCCGAATTGGTGCGCGAATTTCCACCCCAGCGCGAGGCCAGCGACGAAGGCGAGCTGGTGCGTGGCTTGGGCGTGCAGTTGCACCTGCAACGCGATGGCGCGGCGTGCGACCTGCAACTGGACGAGCGCGCGCGTTTTTACCCCACCGACGAGGCGCTGCGGCGCTGGGCGGCGCAGGCCGCCAACGCCTGCGCCACCGTGGTTTACTAGGGCTGGTGCGGTGCCGCCACGCCCGACTGGGCGGTGGCACCGGTGCCCACAGGCGGGGTTTGGCTGTCGGCGCTTTGCTCGGCGTCAAGCACCGGGCCTTTGCCAGCAAACCGATCGAGCAAGACGTAGATTACGGGCGTAATAAACAGCGTCACCGCCTGCGACAACACCAACCCACCCACCACCGCCAAGCCCAGTGGCTGACGCAGCTCGGCGCTGGCACCAAAGGCCACAGCGATGGGTAGCGCGCCAAAAGCGGCGGTGAGGGTGGTCATCATGATCGGCCGAAAACGCAGCAAACACGCTTGGCGAATGGCTTCGTTGGGCGACATACCTTGGTGGCGCTGAGCGTCTAAAGCAAAGTCAATCATCAAGATTGCGTTTTTCTTGACAATACCAATCAGCATCAGTAGCCCAATGACGGCGATGATGGTGAGGTCTCTACCAAACAGCTGCAGCGTAAGCAAACCGCCCACCATGGCCGAGGGCAGGCCCGCCAAAATCGTAATGGGGTGGATGTAGCTCTCGTAGAGCATGCCCAGCAAAATATAAATCACCACCACCGCCGCCACCAGCAGCCAAATTTGGCTGGTTTGCGAGTCTTGAAACACCGCCGCGTCGCCGCCGTAGCTGGTGATGATGGTGGGCGGCAGTTCAATGCCTTTGACCATTTCATCCAGCGCCTTTGTGGCGTCGCCCAAGGCCACACCTGGGGCTAAGTTAAAGCTGATCGTAATGGCTTGCAGCTGCCCCTGGTGGTTGATGCTGGTGGGGCCAAGCGAGCGCTGAATACTGGCAAAGCTTGACAGCGGCACCAGCTCGCCGGTGCGGGTGCGCACCACCAAATCGAGCACGTTTTGCTCGGATTGGCCGCGGCGGTCGTCTATGCCCAAAATCACCGCCCAGGTGCCGTCGTCGCTGTAAATGCTGGCCACTTGACGCTCGCCGTAGGCGCTGTACAGCAGGCTGCGCAGCGCTTGGGCGTCCACGCCCATGAGCTGCATGCGCTGGCGGTCAATCAGCAGCTCGGCTTGCAGCGCGTTGTTTTCGGCGTCTGAGTTGATGTCGGTAAAGCGTGCGTCGCCACGCATGGCCTCTTGCACTTGGTTGGCCCATTGCTCAAGCGTGCTGCCCGATACACTTTGCAAGGTGTACTGGTAGCGTGCGCGGCTGAAGCGGCCACCAACACGCAGGTTTTGCAGCGGCGAGAAAAACACCCGCACCCCGGCCACACCACCGGCGGCCTTGCGCAGCTCGCCCAGCACCTCTTTCATGTCACCCCGGTCGGCTTGTGGCTTGAGCGAAATAAACATGCGCCCAAAGTTGCCGCTGAACACCGCCGCGGCCATGGAGTCAACCGCAGGCACTTGTTGTACGCGGGCGGCCACGGCGTCGAGCTGGCGTTGCATGGTGGCGGGGGCCACGTCTTGCGCACCCACCACGCTGGCCATGACTTGGCCAATGTCTTCTTCGGGGAAGTAGCCCTTGGGCATGGTGACAAACATCCACGCGGTTAAGGCAAACGTGCTGGCGGTGAGCAGCAGCATGGACGCACGGTGCCGCAGCGCCCAATCCAAAGCCCGTTCGTAGCCGCGCAGCATGCCGCGAAACAGCCATTCAAACCAAGCGGTGAGACGCAGCGCCAAGGTGGGTTTGGTGTCGTGAGCCTCGTGCCGCAAAAAGCGGCTGCACAACATGGGCACCAGGGTCAGCGACACCACCGCCGATACCAAAATGGACAGGCCGACGATGATGGCGAATTCGTGAAACAAACGCCCCAGCGTGCCCGGCATAAAGAAAATCGGTATCAGCACCGCGACCAGGGAAATGGAGATCGAGATGATGGTAAAGGCCACCTCGCGCGCGCCGCGCAAGGCCGCGTCAAACGGACGCATGCCGTTTTCCATGTGACGCACAATGTTTTCCAGCATCACAATGGCGTCGTCCACCACCAAGCCCACCGCCAGGGTGAGGCCCAGCATGGAAATGTTGTTAAGGCTGCCGTCAAAAGCGTACAACAGCGTCATGGCGCCGATCAGTGAGACCGGAATCGATAGGGTTGGAATCAGCGTGGCGGTGGCGCGGCGCAAAAACAAAAAGATGGTGGTGATCACCAAGGCAATGGTGAGCGCCAGCGTAAAGTACACGTCGTGCAGTGCCTCGCGAATTGAGCTGCTGCGGTCGTTGAGGCTGTGCAACTCAAGCCCGGGCGGCAGTTGCTCGCGCAATTGCGGCAGCGCTTGGCTGACGCCGTCGATCACGGCCACGGTGTTGGCATCGGGTTGCCGATAAAGCCCCAAAATAATCGATGGCGTGCCCTGAAAGCGGCTTAAACGGTCTTCGTCTTCCACGCCGTCGGTGATGTCGGCCACGTCGCGCAAATACACCGGCGCGCCGCCACGCACCGACACAATCATGTCGCGAAACTCGGCCGCCGATTGCAGTTGGGTATTGGCTTGAATGATCAACGATTGCTGTTCACCCTTAACCAAGCCCATGGCGGCGTTGGAGTTGGTTTGGCGCAGTGCGGTGGCCAGGTCTTCTAGGGTGAGTTGACGCAGCGCGAGTTCATCGGGTTTGGCGCGTACCCGCACGGCGTAGCGCTTGGCGCCCCACACGCTGACTTGGGCCACGCCTTCGATGGTCGACAGCGCGGGCGAGACCAAGTTTTCGGCAAATTGGGAGACCTCGGTGAGGCTGACGGTGTCTGAGCTGAGCGCCAAAATCAAAATCGGTGCGTCGGCCGGGTTGACCTTGCGGTAGGCCGGCAGGTCCGTCATTTCGGTAGGCAGGCGTCGCTGCGTGGCCAGCAGCGCGGCCTGCACGTCGCCGGCGGCGGCGTCCAGGTTGCGGCTGGGCTCAAACTCCAACGTTACCGAGGTGCGTCCCCGTGAGCTGGTGGAGGTAATGGCGCGAATCCCGGCAATACGCGAAAACTCTTTTTCAAGTGGCAGGGCCACCGATTGCGCCATGGTTTCGGGGCTGGCGCCGTTGAGGTTGGCCGAGACGTTGATGGTGGGCACGTCGTAGCGTGGCAGCGCGGCCACCGGAATTTGTTGCAACGCGGCCCAGCCCACCGCCAGCATGGCAACGTTGAGCAACACCGTCATCACCGGACGACGGATAAACAGTTCAGTCCAGCGCATGATTTACTCCGTTGCTGCAGCGGTTGAGACCACGCGCACGGCGGCGCCGGGGCGGACGTTGTCACGACCTTGAATCACCACCTGATCGCCGTTTTTCAGCCCTTGCAGCGCCACTTGCTCACCCAATGAGCGCATGACTTGCACCGGTTGGCGCACGGCCTTGCCTTGTCGAACCACATAGACGGCGGGTTGCTTGCCGGCCAGCAACACCGCGGCTTGGTTAATCACCGCCACTTGGCGTAGGGTGCCAGCGTCCAGCGTGACTGGCACCAGTTGCCCGGGCCACAACGTTTGTGGCTGATTGGGCAGCTCGGCTTTTACGGTAATGGTGCCGCTGGCGGTGTCGATGCTGTTGTCAATGAAGCGCAGTTGCCCTTGAATGGTTTGGTTGGCATCGGGGCCAAAGGGTGGCTTGGCGCTTACCGGGGCGCCAGGGCCGGCGCGGGTGATCATGCCCAGCTCACGCTCGGGCAGTTTGAACTGCACGGCAATCGGGTGGGTTTGCACCAAATTGGCCAGCGCGGTGCCTGAGCTGCCGGTGGATACCAACGCCCCGGGGCTGACGCTAACGGCACCCACGGTGCCCGCAAAGGGTGCTCGAATGCGGTAGTTTTGCAGCAGCAGCTCTTGGCTGGCCACCGCCGCTTGGTCGGCGTTGACCTGGGCGGTTTGCGCCTTGACTTGGGAGGCCACGGTTTCGGTGGCGCTGGGGGCAATAAAGTTTTTGGCGCGCAGTTCTTCGGAGCGCGCCAATTGCCGGCTTAAGTCGTCAAGGGTGGCTTGGGAGCGCTTGAGTTGGGCCTGCAAACGCTCCAGGTCGGCGCGTACCCGGCTGTCGTCCAGTTCAAACAGCAGCGCACCGGCGGCTACGCGTTGGCCCTCGCGCACCACAACGCGTTGCACGCGGGCGCTCACCTCGGCGCGCAGCGCCACTTGATTGAGTGCCACCACCGAGCCAATGGCTTGTAGATTAACCGGTACGTCTTGCAACGTAACGGCGCTAACCGTAACCGCAGCGGGTGCACCAAAGCGCCGCCCAGCCGCAGGCGGCTGCGCGCCGGCGGCGGGTTTACCGCCTTGCGCCTTGGGTGGTGCGCCAGCGGCTGGTTGGGATGCGCCCGAGGCACCGGCGGTACCCGTGGCGCTTTGCGCGTAGGCGCCGGCAGCAGCCAGTGCCATACACAGCGCAGCCAGGGCGGGGCGCCCAATGGCCAGTGGTTGTTTGAATCGCATGGAGTGAATTGCCTTTGCCAAAAAAGAGCCACGCCCTTAGCGGGGGCTAGTCGCGTGGCCGAAACACAATCACCATGGGTGAGGGCACCCTGCCGTCCTCATCCAGGGGCATGCGCTGCGTTCGGTCGATGGCGCGCAGCACCGCTTCATCCCACGCCGGCACACCGCTGCTTTCAATCAGCTCGCGACCCAAAATGTTGCCGGTTGGGCTGGTGCGGAGTTTAACCACCGCTTCAGGGTTTGTGCTAAGTTGTTCACCAAAAATGATGTTGGGTCGCACCGCCGCCACCACCTTGCCAGCGTACGAGGGGGAGGGGCCGCTGGCCTGCTGCGCCTGGGCGGGGGCCCCGGCTTGGCCCGCCAAGGAGGACAGGCGCGCCATTTGCTCTTGGCGCAGCTGCTTGGTCAAGGCGGCTTGTTGCTCGGCGCGGGCTTTTTCTTCAGCCAGGGCTTTTTCTTGGGCTTGCTTTTTGGCCAGGGCCTCAGCCTCACGTTTTTTGCGTTCGGCTTCGGCCCGCTCGCGCCGCGCTTGCTCTTCTTTGCGCTTTTTCTCGGCGGCAAGGCGCTCGGCAGCCAGTTTGGCTTCTTTTTCGCGTTGTGCCTTGGCGCGCTGCGCGGCAATGTCTTGCTCGCTTACCTTGGGTGCCGCTTGGGGCGGCGGTGGGGGTTCTGGCTTGGGCTCAGGTTT
>Ga0181595_10003553_pt1 | contig 14819 bp, 18 predicted proteins | sample 041ome_7_FD_145604 | JGI IMG/M metagenome (GOLD analysis project Ga0181595, IMG submission 145604) | Coastal salt marsh microbial communities from the Groves Creek Marsh, Skidaway Island, Georgia - 041401AS metaG (spades assembly) | ecosystem: Environmental > Aquatic > Marine > Intertidal zone...
ATCATCAGTGCAAAAACATGGATGATTTACTGGAGCAGGTTTACTACTTTATGGACACTGCCGCACCGTTTCCGGGCGGCAAACATGGATTAAAGCGGGTGTATCACAATTAGGATCAGCTATTTAGGTCTGACTGCAGACAAAACTGCTCCAGTTCCGGCAGCGATAGCCGCTTTTCTTCCAGTTTGACGATCCGATCAAGTCGGCCGATTAGCCGGAAGCTGCCGGAAGCGGGTAGCAGAACCTTATCTTCAGTCTGAAACAGGCTGCCATCCGGCAAATGAGGCGAGCGTATTGCCAGAGCACCGCGGTCATCTTGCTGCAGTTCGATATTGGCAAAGGCCTGCCAGTCAACGTTATCCGTAACCCGTTTCCGGAAACCTATCCCTCCGGTTTCGGTGCTGCCGTAGACTTCGATCGGTGCCGTATTCAGTGCAGCGACATAGCGGGCCGGCACTTCGTCCGGCAGCGGGCCGCCGGAGCTGAAAAAAGCGCACAGCTTACCCGCATCTGCTGTCAGCAGTGACAGTTCGTCAAAGCGCGCCAGATGTGCTGGGCTGGAAATAAAAATCATTGGTTGCAGCGCTAGCAATGACTGCCATTGCTCCAGATAGCTGAGCTGTTCGCTGTAAACAGGCCGGTTCGCACACAGCGGCCATAGCAGGCGGAACAGCAGACCATAGATATGCTGCAGTGAAACAGTACCAGCGACTAATTCAGCCCGCGCCATCTGAGTGCCAAAGTGTCTGTTCAGCGTCTGCACTTCGCGCAGCAACTGGCACAGGGCTTTATCTACCAGCTTGGGTTCACCTGTAGAGCCTGAGGTAAAAAAGCAGACCCGGCTGTCATGGGATAGCTGCAGTGTCAGCGGGATATCAGTTATCGCTGTCAGATGCGTCGGCAGTTCAGGCGCGTGCCAGTCGCATTGCTTTGCAGCCATGGAAAGTGTTGCCGGCTGGCCATCTGAGGGCAGGACTATCTGTTTGCCGGCCATCGCCAGGGCGATAAACCAGCTGCTGAAACTTAGAATATCCGGCTGGTATAACATAACCCTTTTGCCGTTTTGCTGCAGACAGTACTGATAGCAGTACCAGAGTTGCGGATACCAGCTGGCATAGTTGAGCGGACTCAGACCTTCAGCTGTCGCTTGCAGCGCCAGGATTTGCTGGCCAGAGTTCCACTGGATTTGCCAGTGATCAGCGCGCGGTTCTAACATAGCGTCGGACAATCCACTCTATTAACATCAACAGACCCATCAGCAGGTATGAGACTAAGCCGTTATACAATAGCCAGAGGTCCCAGTTCCCCAACCAGGCTGTAACGGCAGCCAGGCTGCCGTTACCCAGAAAGAACAGACACCAAGCGATGGTGACGTTTCGGGTATAGGCAATGGCTTTGGCATCCAGCTCACCCTCCATCATGCGGGCCAAGCGTTCAATAACAGTCGGCGGATACAGCAGTGAATAGCCGAATAGAAGCAGCAGACCACTGTTGACCCAGACCGGGTAATAAAATAGTGCCTCTTCAGCAAGGTCTAGTAAAAAGGCAACCAGTAATAACAATCCGCTTAACAGATAGAAGCCCCGCTGAGCAGGACTGCCCCCTCGCAGCGCCTGAATGATAGCCAGCAGTGCGACCGGCAGCAGTGCAGCGGCCGGATGCCATCGACTGATTGCCCACCAGACATAGAGCGGATACAGCACGGCTGCCAGTTGCAGCCATACCCGCAGCGGTGGCCGGCGCATCAGGCAGAGAGCAGAGCGTACACTTCGTCGACGACGTGTTCTACGGTACGCACGGCCTTAAAGGCATCCGGTTCGATCTTCTTACCTGTCAGCTCCCGTAACTTGACGACTAAGTCCACCGCATCAATGCTGTCTAAATCCAAATCTTCATACAGATTGGCATCAAGACAAATCTGTTCAGTATCCAGCTCAAATTCCTTTACCATCAGCTGTTGCAGCATCTGAAAAATATCGTCTTTGGTTTTCATTCAAGTACTCCTTTACGCGTGCTGTTGCTGAATATAGGTTGCCAGGCTGTTGATGCTGGCAAAAAATTGTTTGTTCTGTTCGGAGTTGGCATCCGGCTTAATCTGGTATTTTTTCTTTAGAGCCTGGCCCAATTCCAGAGCATCTATTGAATCCAGTCCCAGACCGTCACCAAATAGCGGAGCTGTATCATCAATATCTGCCGGAGTAATATCTTCCAGTTCCAAAGTCTCAATGATGAGCTGCTTCAACTCTTGTTTTAACATTTCCATAGTTAACTCAGTATTTGCTGATAATAATTCTGTAAATCCCGGGTCAGCTGGCGGGCCGCGAGTGACGGGGATGAAAGATTATAATATCCGGCTGTATCTATCGCTTTCAGAAAATGAATTGCGAGGGTCGGTTTGGACCGGGGGACATTATACCAGTGTTCTTCCTTGGTCAAGGTGCTGGGCTTACAACTGATTTGTAAAGCAATGTAAGCGCAGCCGGAACGCAGAGCTATATTAGCGGCGCCTCGCTGAAAATGCAGAGGTTTCCCTGGTTTGCTGCGGGTTCCTTCCGGAAAAATAATCAAATTATTGCCCTGTTTTAGCGAGGCAGTGCAATCATCTAGCAATTTATCTGGATCCGAATTGCTGATATAGCCGGTACTACTGATCACACCCCGCATAAAAGGATTGCGAAAAAGCTGGGCTTTAACGACACAGTCTGCATTTGGAATCATCGCAATCAGTGCAACCACATCAATTAAAGACGGATGATTGGCAATAATAATTTTGCCCTGCACTCCCGCTAAATGTTGACGGGCGCTCAAATCAAAATTAAATATACCGGTAAACCGCATCAAACCGATAAAAAAGCCGAAGCTACGATGGACTGTGCGGCGGGCGGCTGCTTTGCTGCGTTGCTCATCGCGGATAAACAGTTTTTGCAGCGGCAATACTGTCAGCGATAGCAGCAGCCCGCCCAGGCCGAAGCAGACAAAGCAGAAGCCGGTAGCTAGAGTACGGTAATAGTGATTTAGCTTTTGCATCACCTAACTCCGTTGCCAGTGCCACAGACAGTTACGGCCTGCGATTTTAAGTTCCGGCTCAGTTGTCTGTAGCAGTTGCTGCAGAGCAGATGCCTGCTGTTCTGACGCTAATTGACCGGCGGCGGCCTGTCGGGTCAGTTGAAAGCTTTGGCCGCTTTTACGATCCAGTAGCAGTGCCAGTGCTATGGCTTTGGGCGGATCCTGACAAAATGGTTGATAGATGTCAGGCACAGGTTCATCGGCATAGATCACCAAAACCTGTTGTAGTTCAGGCTCCGTTTGCAGCCGGGCAGCCGCTTCCAGCAGTGCATAATGTAAGCTGTCTTCACCGGCAGAGAGCGCATTGCTATCGGCCTGGTTTTGTAAAAAAAGACTGAGTTGTCCGGCGATGGCGTTGTGGACGGATAAAGCAAACTGGGTTGGGGACATTTCTTCCTGTCGGGCAATCTGTTCCAGCAATCCAAGAGTTTTATGCAAATCGCCGTGGCGGGAGCTGAATATCGTGCTGAGCCTGCCCGGTTCTGTCGATTTGAGCTGCAATGTTACTTCAAAGGCAATTTTGGTGAGCCGGCTTAGCCTGCGCCTCGTCATGGCTGGCACCTGCAGCAGTGCAGGTATATCCTCTGATGTATTGCTAGCTGAGGTCGTCCATGCCGCCCAGTCGGCCAAAAAAAATTCCATTACTACTAGTCCTTACGGGATACCTGACGCACAAAGTCGTCCGCGTATGATAGAGGTAGTAGGGCTGTAATGTAAATAACGGCACGCAAGCCAGCCAGCAATGTTGAGCTATATTGCAAGTAGCTAATTTCAGTTTTCGGCTGTTAGGGATATGATAATGCTCTGAAAATTTTAGGAACAGGAACTGATGATTTTTCTGGCTTACCGCTTAACGCTGATTCCGACCGCAGCCTGTCTGGCATCTCTGAGCGTAGCAGAACAAGCTTACAGCCAGACGCTTAGTAAAAAACGTTGTCATGAATTTGTCAGTGGCCGTGCGCTGGTGCGACAACTGGTCAGTGCCGCCGGTTTCCGGCCGGCAGAGGTTAGCATTAGTCTACCGGCCGATCATGCTCCGCAACTTTATCTGGATAAGCAGCCGCTTTCTCTGAGTATCAGCCATTCTCGCAATGCTATCTGCGCTGCCATTGCTCAGGAGCCAATCGGTGTGGATTTAGAGCTGTGCCGGCCGCGGGATTTTTCTGCGCTCGGCAATCAATACTTCGCTCTGGAATCCTGTCGTTCAGAGCGAGAGTTTTATCAGCTTTGGACTGCCTGTGAGGCCTACAGCAAATATTCGGGTAAGCGGCTTTGGTCAGTGCTTCAGCAGGCACTGCCGACAGATATTTCGTTTCGTTACTTTTCTTTAGCAGAAAATCTGCTTTGCTTATGTAGCAGGACAGCAGATACTGAGATTAAAAATCTGGGAGAACTATTATGAATTTTATTCTGTTTCTGATTATCGGTGCGGTCGCTGGCTGGTTGGCCGGTAATATTATGAAAGGCCGTGGCTTTGGTGTGCTGGGTAATATCGTAGTCGGGATCGTCGGCTCCTTCCTCGGCGGTATGCTATTTGGTGCCTTGGGGTTAAAAGCCTTTGGTTTGATTGGCTCGCTGATTACCGCAACCGTGGGTGCTGTGGTGTTGCTATATCTGATTAGTCTGGTGAAAAAAGCCTAGAACAAATCCAGTGAACCGGGTTGCGGCTCAGGTTGTAACCCGGCATTAGTCTTCTGTTGTAATCTTGCCCGGCGCTGCGCCAGCAGTTTTAAAATACGCGCCCGCTCTGCTGCCGGCTTCAGATGCCAGTTAAAGCGCTCTTCGCGCGAGCGCAGGCAGCCCTTGCAATAACCGCGTTGATTGCTCTCACACACCCCAATGCAGGGGTTCGGTAGCTCAAATAACTCAAGTTGGTCCACGGCCGTGGCGACCTGCTGTTTTACACCTGTACAGATACTCTAGCGGCTCACTGCCGGCGACACAAATTTTAATTATTTTCAGGAAAAGTCATTTTTTCCGCAAAAAGCGGTTGACTCCGGACAGATAGACGTCTATTAATATAGCCAATCTGCTTTTTGATTAAAGCAACAACAATTAACCGTAAGAGTTAGTGAGTATTAAATGCGTTTAGCAGCCGTTCTGAACATCATTGTCCTCGTAATCGTGGTGATTATTAATCTCCGCGGGGGCGGTGTATTGGAACGATAGCGCACACTAAGTCGACTTCCAGCAAAACCCCCGCTCTGCAAGGACCGGGGGTTTTGTCGTTTCAGGGCTGGTTAAAATTGATTCGGGCAACAAGCAAAAAGGGCAACAGCAAATGAAAGGCGCAGAATTGGTATTAAAGGTATTACAGCAGCAGGGGGTAGACACCATCTTTGGTTACCCGGGCGGCGCTATTATGCCAATTTACGATGCGATTTATCACAGCACCGTTAAACACTATTTGTGCCGGCATGAACAGGGCGGCGCCTTTTCGGCTATCGGCTATGCCCGCGCTTCTGGCAAGGTTGGCGTCTGTTTAGCGACATCTGGCCCGGGCGCGACCAACCTGATTACCTCACTGGCTGATGCTCTGCTGGACTCGGTACCGCTGGTTGCCATTACCGGTCAGGTATCACAAGCGGTGATGGGGACCGATGCCTTTCAGGAAGTCGATGTTTTAGGCTTATCGTTGGGCGTAACCAAGCACAGCTTTATGGTCCGCGATGTCAATGAGCTGGCGCATACGTTACAGGAAGCTTTCCGACTGGCACAAAGTGGTCGCCCTGGCCCGGTATTAGTTGATATTCCTAAAGATATTCAACTGGCTGAGGTCAGTGAACCCGAATGGTCAACGCTGCCAACTGCCCGCTTAGCGACGTCACTGGCTAATGCGGCCAAAGCGCGGCAGCTGATCGCGCAGGCGAAAAAGCCGATTGCCTATATCGGCGGCGGTGTGCAGATGGCGGATGCGCTGCCACAGTTACAGGCTTTTCTGGCCGAAAGTGAGATGCCATCAGTCACGACGTTAAAAGGCATGGGCTCGGTGGCCCGGGCTAACCCGCACTATCTGGGCATGCTGGGGATGCATGGCACTCAGGCCGCCAATTTGGCGGTGCAGCAATCTGACTTACTGATCTGTTTGGGGGCCCGCTTTGATGACCGGGTAACCGGTAAGCTGGATAAGTTTGCACCGCACGCCAAAGTGATTCATGTGGATATCGATCCGGCAGAAATTAATAAGGTGCGCTTTGCCGACTGTGCCTTGCTGGGCGATATGAAGCAAATTCTGCCGGCGATCAGTACCGCCACCCAATGCGCTGACTGGCTGGCGCATTGTCAGCAATTAAAGCAGCAATATGGCTGGCGCTATGATCATCCGGGTGAACGGATTTTTGCTCCTCTTATGCTGAAACAACTGAGTGAACGGATGCCGGATAACAGCGTGGTGTGCTGCGATGTGGGCCAGCATCAGATGTGGGTGGCGCAGCATATGCGTTTTAATAGCCCGCGCAATCATTTATCCAGCGGCGGCTTAGGCACCATGGGCTTTGGTTTACCGGCGGCGATTGGTGCCAAGCTGGCACGGCCACAAGATACCGTGATCGCCGTCAGTGGCGATGGCTCCTTTATGATGAACGTGCAGGAGCTGGGTACCATCAAGCGCTTCCGGCTGCCGGTGAAAATCGTCATTATCGATAACCAAAGGCTGGGCATGGTGAAGCAGTGGCAGCAACTGTTCTTTAATGAACGCTATAGCGAAACCGATTTATCGGATAACCCGGATTTTGTGGCGCTGGCAGCGGCCTTCGCCATTCCCGGCCATACCATTACCCGCAAAGATGAAGTGGCAAGCGCGCTGGAAGCGATGTTTAGCTGGCCGGGGCCTTATTTATTACATGTACGGATCGATGAAAAAGACAACGTCTGGCCTTTAGTACCGCCAGGTGCCGCGAACGAAGATATGCTGACGGAGACGAACTAATGCAACATACCCTGAATATCACCACCCGCAATGAAGCCAGCGTGGTAGAGCGTTTACTGCAGGTAACCCGTTATCGTGGTTATCAGCTGGCTGGCCTGGCGATGACCCCGCTAACTGACCGGGCCGGTTTACAAATTACCCTGACAGTGCAAAGTGAGAAACCCATTACGCTGCTGACCAGTCAGCTGGTGAAGTTATATGACGTACAGCAGCTGGAATTGGCTTCGGCTGATGTTGCTGTGCTGCGTGCCTAATCGTGCTTAATTGACTTACGTTTTTTACAGGATAACAAGATGCCAAAACTCAGATCCGCTACCGTCACCGAAGGCCGTAATATGGCGGGCGCCCGTGCCTTATGGCGGGCCACCGGTGTAAAAGATACCGACTTCGGCAAGCCGATCGTGGCGGTGGTTAACTCCTTTGTCGAATTTGTACCCGGCCATGTGCATTTGCGCGATCTCGGTAAGCTGGTCGCCGCCAGCATTGTCGAAGCCGGCGGTATCGCGAAAGAATTTAATACCATAGCGGTTGATGATGGCATTGCCATGGGGCATGGCGGTATGTTGTACAGCCTGCCGTCACGGGAGCTGATCGCTGACTCGGTAGAATATATGGTCAACGCCCACTGTGCCGATGCCATGGTCTGTATCTCGAACTGTGACAAGATCACCCCGGGTATGCTGATGGCCGCGCTGCGGTTAAATATTCCGGTGATCTTTGTTTCCGGCGGGCCGATGGAAGCTGGTAAAACCAAACTCTCGGATCAAATTATCAAGCTGGATCTGGTTGATGCCATGGTATCGGCGGCCGATCCCAAGGTCAGCGATGCCCAAAGCGAGCAAATTGAAAAAAGTGCCTGCCCAACCTGCGGCAGCTGCTCGGGGATGTTTACCGCCAACTCGATGAACTGTCTGGTGGAAGCATTGGGCCTGGCGCAGCCGGGCAATGGCTCTTTACTGGCAACCCATGCCGATCGCAAAGAATTATTTGTGCAAGCTGGTTTCCGGATTATGGAGTTATGTAAGCGTTGGTATCAGCAGGATGATGCCAGCGCTTTACCGCGTAGCATTGCCAATAAGGTTGCCTTTGAGAACGCCATGATGCTGGATATCGCGATGGGCGGTTCAACCAATACGGTGTTGCATTTACTGGCTGCCGCTATTGAAGCCGAAGTGGACTTTACCATGGCTGATATCGATCGCTTATCGCGTATCGTGCCGCACCTGAGTAAGGTGGCGCCCTCTACGCAGAAATATCATATGGAAGATGTGCATCGTGCCGGTGGCGTGATTGCAATCCTGGCGGAGCTGAACCGTGCCGGTTTGCTAAACCCCAATACGCCGCATGTTGCCGGTAGCTCACTGGCTGAGGTGTTGGCGAAGTGGGATATTAAAACCACCACTGATCAGCAGGTAAAACAGTTTTACCTGGCCGGTCCGGCCGGGATCCGCACTACTCAGGCGTTTTCGCAAAATTGCCGTTACCCGTCATTAGATGATGATCGGTCCGGAGGCTGTATCCGTGATAAGGCGCATGCTTATTCACAGGATGGGGGCTTAGCCGTACTGTTTGGTAATTTGGCTCCGAATGGCTGTATTGTTAAAACGGCAGGTGTTGACGAAGAGTGTTTGGTTTTTAATGGCCGTGCCCGTGTTTTTGAAAGTCAGGATGACGCTGTTGCCGCCATTCTGGGCGGCAAGGTCGTGGCCGGTGATGCCGTCATTATCCGCTACGAGGGGCCCAAAGGTGGCCCAGGGATGCAGGAAATGTTGTATCCAACCAGTTATTTAAAATCAATGGGGCTGGGCAAGGCCTGTGCGCTGATCACTGATGGTCGTTTCTCTGGCGGTACCTCAGGCTTATCAATTGGTCATGTGTCACCGGAAGCCGCCAGCGGCGGTGCTATCGCGCTGGTCGAAGAGGGTGATCGGATAGAGATTGATATTCCCAACCGCAAAATTGCCATTGCCGTCAGTGACGAGGTGCTGGCCAGTCGCCGCGCTGCGATGCAAGCCAAAGGCAGTAAAGCCTGGAAACCGGAAAACCGCCAGCGTGTGGTCAGCGCCGCGTTAAAGGCTTATGCGTTATTAGCCAGCAGTGCGGATAAAGGTGCGGTAAGAGATGTGTCCAAGCTTGAAGAGTAACGTCAAAGATCGAATCGATGGCTTTGACCACAAACTGCACACAAGGACGCCGTAAATACATCCTTGTAGTGTTACAAGCTCCATCCATGGAGCATGCCCGAACGGGCCGCAAGCGCGGTGCAAATTCGTTCCTGACGAATTTGTCTGTCCGGCATCCATGCCGTACACGCCTTGTTTAGCAGTTTCTGGTCTTCGCTGGCGAACTCAGCGTTACAGGTGGAACAAGCATAAAAACTTAAGGCATTAAATTAACAATGACTAACCTGGCAATAGCACAAACAGCACAAACTGATGCTGAGGTGATGCAGCACTATCTGCGGGAAATTCTGTTGTCGCCGGTGTATCAGGCGGCGGTAGAAACGCCGCTGGATGACATGCATAAGTTAAGCGCCCGCCTTGGGCAGCAGGTGCTGTTAAAGCGGGAAGATAAGCAGCCGGTTTATTCCTTTAAACTGCGCGGCGCCTTTCATAAACTGCATAAAGTGCAGCAACAGCAGCCTGATGCCAAAGTGATTTGCGCGTCGGCCGGTAACCATGCCCAGGGTGTGGCGCTGTCCGCCGCGAAATTAGGTCTGGACGCAACCATAGTGATGCCGATCACTACGCCGGAAATTAAAGTAGCCGCAGTGCGGGCCTTAGGTGGCAAGGTGGTGCTACATGGTACCGCCTTTGATGAAGCCAACAGCTTTGCGATGCAAAAAGCGCAAACCGAAGGCGCCATCTATATTCCGCCCTTTGACGATGCTGATGTGATTGCTGGCCAGGGCACCGTGGCCAAGGAGCTGCTAAGCCAGCATAACCGCCTGGATGCCGTCTTTATTCCGGTGGGTGGTGGTGGCCTGATGGCGGGGATGGCGGTCTATATCAAAGCCATTCAGCCTCATGTCAAAGTGATTGGTGTAGAGCCGGAAGATGCCGCCTGCTTAAAGGCTGCGCTGGCAGCGGGTGAGCCGGTGACCTTGCCGCGGGTGGGATTATTTGCCGATGGGGTGGCAGTAAAGCGGATTGGCAGCGAAAACTTTAATCTGGCCAAACGGTTTTGCGATGAGGTGGTCACGGTAAGCAGCGATGAAATCTGTGCTGCCATCAAAGATATCTTTGATGATTTACGGGCCGTGGCCGAGCCGGCCGGTGCTTTGGCCCTTGCTGGGCTCAAGAAATATAGTCAGCTGTTAAGAAACAGCACCTTACCGCGGCCGCAGCATTATGCCGCTGTGCTTAGTGGCGCCAATCTTAACTTTGATACGCTGCGCTATGTCTCCGAGCGCTGTGAGCTGGGCGAGAAAAAAGAAGCGGTGTTTGCGGTAACCATCCCGGAGGAAAAAGGCAGTTTCCGCCGTTTTTGCCAAACCTTGGGTGGCCGCGCCATTACCGAATTTAACTACCGTTATGCCAGCGAGCATAAAGCGCAGATCTTTGTCGGCATTAAATTGCGCCATGGTGAAACGGAGCTGAATACGGTGAAAAAGGCACTGACCGAGGCCGGTTATCAGTATCTGGATCTGTCGGACGATGAACTGGCCAAGCTGCATGTAAGGCATATGGTCGGTGGTATGCCGCCACGGCAGTTGCAGGAGCAGGTGTATCAGTTTAACTTCCCGGAATATCCTGGGGCACTGATGAATTTCCTGAATACGCTGGGTGAACACTGGAATATTACGTTGTTTCACTACCGCAACCATGGTGCCGCTACCGGCGACGTACTGGCTGGGTTTGAAGTGGCAGAGCACAGTGCTATCGCCGGCTATCTGGATAATCTCGGTTATGAATATCGGCTGGTGACGGATAATAGTAGCTATCAGGCGTTTTTAACCGCTGCTCAGCCCTAGATCCCTTTAGCACAGCAGAGCGCTGTATATAAATTGAACTTATCACTATTGTGTTAACCTAAGCGTGCAGTTAGACTGCGCGCGTTTTTATACAGGAGAGCAATAATGAGTAAGCAAGCGGCAACCGAGCATGGCCGCGGGGAAATTCGCGACAATGCACTAAAAGCCTTAGTGACCAGTAAGCTGTTTCAACCCCGGGTGGTAAAAGCGAAAAAGGGCAAAGGCTCCTACAACAGAAAAGGGCGTAACTCGAAAGATTACGCCCTTGTTGTTTCTGCGGCCTTAGCTTGCAAGAAAGTATCTAACCAACTCTGGATAGGTTGAGCCTGCTGCGTACCGATCAGTAAGCTGGCGCCATTTTTTAACCTGATTTGTAGCCCTTGATTGCCTGCAACGTTATAACAGCGGTTATGTTTTGAACCGCGGATCCCCCAGCCGCCGTAATCACCTAAGGGCCGGTAGGTTACGACATCGCAGCTTTGTATTTCATGCCACTGATGTTGACGCCAGCGCCAGAAAAAAGGCGTAAATCTTACTGCCAGACCATCTTGCTCAAGCCGCAGCTGTAAACTGGAAAAGTGCAATACCGCAACCAAGGACAGTAGCAGCAGAGATAACATCAGTAGTAGTAGATCCGGTGCCGGTTTATCGCCAAAGGGTTGCTGCAAAAAAAATTGTTGCCAACAGCCATAGGCGAAGAGCACTGTGATAGCCAGACATATCCAGTAGCCCCAGGTATAACGAAAACTCTGCTGTTCCTGATAGGATTGCGCTGGCATAACTGCCCCTGAAAAAGTCATATGTTAAAATGCGTTCAAAAATTACCATAAAGGTTAAATTATGACTTGGCAAATATTAGTCGCTTCAGCCAATCCGGCCAAAATCCGGGCGGTTGAGCAGTGTTTTCAGGTGAATTTCCCCGAGCAAGCTATTGCGGTGCGCGGTATTAGCGTGCCGTCCGGTGTTGCTGAGCAGCCGCTAAGTAGCGAAGAAACGTATGCCGGGGCGAAAAACCGCTTAATGGCGTTAAAGCAGCAGGGCGCAGCCGATTTTTATGTGGCCATAGAGGCCGGTTTGGATGGTGAGATGACCTTTGCCTGGATGCTAATTGAACATCAGGGCAAGCTCGGCAAGGCGCGTTCGGCCAGTTTAATGTTACCTAAGGCGGCGCTGCAGGCGTTGGAGCAGGGCCAGGAGCTGGGCGATGTGATGGACGAGCTATTTGGCACCCAGAATATTAAACAGGCTGGTGGCGCTATCGGCTTATTAACCCAGAACCGGTTAAGTCGCAGTGGTGTTTATCAGCAGGCGTTGACGCTGGCATTAATCCCGTTTTTAAACCCGGACTGGTTTTAAACGAGGAGCGATTAAACCGGATACCGTCAACAGAGTTTGGCGGCATCCGGCTCCGGCATAATCAGACGCTGGTATGCAACCTTACTTCGATATTGCCGCGGGTAGCATTCGAGTATGGGCAAACCTGATGTGCGGCCGCGACCAGTTGCTCAGCTGCTTGCTGTGCTAGACCAGGCAAGCTAATAAACAGGTCGACATCCAACCCAAAGCCACCCTCAATTTTGCCAATCCCGACTTCTGCACGGATCGCCGTATCGGCAGGCAGGCTTTGCTTGTTTTGACCGGCGACAAATTTCAAAGCGCCAATAAAGCAAGCCGAGTAGCCGGCGGCAAACAGTTGTTCCGGATTAGTGGCATCGCCCTTACCGCCCAGTTCTTTTGGGGCCGCCAGTTTTGTTTGCAGTAAGCCATCGTTTGACTGCGCCTGACCATCACGACCACCGGTAGCGGTGACCACGGCTTTATACAGAATATCCATTTTGTTACCTCATTCAGTTAAAGGTTGATTGCCAGAGCATACTAACGGCAATTAATCTTGTGTGCAATATAATTGCGTGAAATATTTTTGCGCGATAGCGCCGGGCTTCAGTTATAATCAGTGCACTCATTACTTTACTCGCCCGAGGCTTGGTTGATGACGGCTAAAACACTCCCGCTACCACAGCAAGTATGCTTTGCACTCTATAGCGCCAATAACGCGATGATGCGGCTGTACCGGCCTTTGCTGCAGCCCTTTGATCTGACCTATCCGCAATATGTGGTGCTGTTGGCATTGTGGCAGCAGGATAATATCAGCCTGGGGCAGCTTGGTGCGGCGACGTTGTTTGACTCGGGTACCCTAACGCCTTTGGTAAAGAAGCTGGAACAAAAAGGCTGGCTGCAGCGGGTGAGTGATGCCAGTGACGAGCGGGTGAAAAAGGTGCTGTTAACCGCGGCAGGTCGGGCTTTAGAAACTGAGGTCGCAACTGTGATGCCGGCTTTACGTTGCCAGGTGGCACTACCGGAAAGCCAGTTGCTGGCACTACGTGAGCAGGCGCAGCAGTTGCTGCAACAGCTGCAGCAACTGGAGGCTTGTCGTTAGGGCTTTAGCTGTTCACATTAACCAGCAAGCGGCCCTGAATGTCTCCGGCCAGCAACGCCTGGGCTTGAGGTATGGCGTCTGCCAGGCTGATTTCCCGACTGAGTAAGGTAAAGTCGTCTGTAGTTAATAACTCGGCCAGTTGTGCCCAGGCCGCTAGTCGCGGCGCCATCGGTTGCATCACGCTGTCGATACCACAAAGTGTAATACCGCGCAGAATAAAGGGTGCTACCGAGGCAGGGAAATCCATCCCCTGTGCCAGACCACAGGCAGCCACCACACCACCATAACGGCTCTGAGCACAGGCATTGGCCAGCGTATGACTGCCGACTGAGTCTACAACACCTGCCCATAGTTCTTTAGCCAGAGGTTTGCCCGGAGCGGACAGGCTATCACGACTGATAATCTCAGCAGCACCAAGTTGGCGCAGATAGTCAGCGGCACTGGCTTTGCCCGTCGCAGCCGTAACCTGAAAGCCCAACCGCGCTAACAGCAATACTGCAAAGCTACCGACGCCGCCGGTCGCGCCGGTGACCAGTACCGGGCCGGCTGAAGGGGTTAACTGATGTTTTAACAGAGCCTGTACGCACAGCATGGCAGTATAGCCGGCAGTTCCGATAATCATCGCTTGCCTGGCAGTCAGCGGTGCTGGTATTGGCTGTAACCAGGCGGCAGGCACAGCAGCACGCTGCGCCAGGCCACCCCAGTGCTTCTCGCCCACGCCCCAGCCGTTTAACAGCACCTGATCACCGGTTTTAAACGCCGGATTCTGGCTACTCACCACAGTACCGGCCAAGTCGATGCCAGGCACCATCGGAAAGTCCCGCACCACCGGTGCTTTGCCGGTAATCGCCAGCGCGTCTTTATAATTTAACGTGGAATACGCAACGTCCACCACAACCTCAGCTGCCGGCAACTGGCTGGAGTCGAGTTGCTGTAAACTGGCGCGATAATCAGGCGTTTTATCGATCACTAAAGCGTTGAACATCAGATACCTCCGCAAAACTAGGTGATTAAGACTAGTCCAGACAAGGGCTTAGCGCTATGCGGCTTTGGTCGCATGCGCTATCACCGTTATATTTTGTTACATCTGTAAGGTTTTCATTAATAACTTCAGCTGCTTTAATCCATGAACATCCACATCTAATCAGGAGCTTATTTTGAAATATTCCGCCCTCTCGCTCGCCCTGCTAGTGGCGCTCGGCGTAGCTGGTTGCAGCAGCCAACAAGCAACAACCTTACCTGCAGGGGTAAAGTTAGTTGCAGTAAACCCGCAACAGGATGACCGCATTAGGGCTTGTTGATCTTTCGAGATGGATTATTAGACAGCATGATGGGCTGGTACAATTACTTTCGCCAAAAACTAACCATGACAACCCACCATGCCAAGGACAATGTTAACAGACGAGTGCTGGTCA
>Ga0181595_10003556_pt1 | contig 14812 bp, 12 predicted proteins | sample 041ome_7_FD_145604 | JGI IMG/M metagenome (GOLD analysis project Ga0181595, IMG submission 145604) | Coastal salt marsh microbial communities from the Groves Creek Marsh, Skidaway Island, Georgia - 041401AS metaG (spades assembly) | ecosystem: Environmental > Aquatic > Marine > Intertidal zone...
AAACCAAGTTGATTCAGGAGCTAATTTAATACAAATATTTGATAGTTGGGCAGGTCTATTAGAAAAAAATGATTATGATAAATATATCTACAAACCTACTCTAGAAATAGTGGATTATGTTAAAACGTTAAAAGTTCCAGTTATCTGTTTTCCAAGAGGTATTAAAGATTATAAAAATTATTGTGAAATTATAAAACCTAACGCCGTAAACATAGATTATGATGTTAATCCACATGAAATGCAAAAATTAATAAAAATACCCATTCAAGGTGGATTAGATCCCAAAATATTACTTACCGATAAAGATAATTTAAAAAAAGAAGCTAACAAGTATTTGGAAATATTTAAAGATCATCCATATATCTTTAACTTGGGGCATGGAGTTTTACCTGAAACAAATCCTGACATGGTTGAATATTTAGTTAATATTGTAAAAGACTATAAATGAAAAAGGCTATAATTTTATTCAATTTAGGTGGTCCAGATAAATTAGAAAATGTAGAACCATTTTTATTTAATTTATTTAATGACCCAGCAATTTTAAATTTACCAACAATTTTTAGATATCCTCTTGCTAAATTAATTGCGAATAGACGCGCTCCTACCGCAAAAAAAATTTATGAAGAGCTTGGTGGTTCCTCACCTATTTTAAAATTGACTGAAGAACAATCTTTTAATTTAGAAAAAAGCTTAAATGAAAATGACTCTAAACATGAATACAAGTGTTTTATTGTGATGAGATGCTGGCATCCAAGAGCCACAAAGGTTGTTTTTGATGTTAAAAAATATAACCCAGATGAAGTAATATTATTACCATTATATCCCCAATACTCCGCTGCAACCTCTGGTTCTTCAATCAAGGAGTGGCTTGATATTTGTAATAAAAATAAAATCAACTACAAAACAAGTACGATTTGTTGTTATCCTACAGATAGTAATTTCGTTAATGCGCACACCAGAGAGATTTTAAAAAAAATCAAAAACCTTCAAAATTTTAAATTAATTTTTTCAGCTCATGGATTACCTGAAAAAAATATTAAAAATGGTGATCCCTATCAATGGCAAGTAGAACAATCAGTTAATAATATTGTTAAAAAATTAGATATAGAAAATTTAGATTGGATATTAAGCTATCAAAGTAGAGTTGGTCCTTTGAAATGGATTGGTCCATCAACCGAAGATATTATTATTGAAAATTCTAAATTAAAAAAACATATTGTTTTAGTTCCAATTGCATTTGTCTCTGAACACTCAGAAACTTTAGTTGAGCTTGATATTGAGTATAAAGAGTTAGCTGATAAAAATGGTTGTGAAAATTATACAAGAGTCCCAGCGCTTGGTATTAATGAAGATTTTATAAAATCTTTATCTAATCTTATTATAAATAAAGAAGATTATAACTTTAATAATAAACTTTACCCACCTAAAATCCGATGTCCAAATAATTTTAAAAAATGTCCATGTTTGTAAAATGAATAGTTATTTATTATTTAAAAGCTTGCATTTAATTTCTGTGATTTCTTGGATGGCTGGTCTTTTATACCTGCCAAGAATTTATGTTTATCATTCTGAAAATTTAAAAAATACTGGAATGAGCCAAGTTTTTAAAACCATGGAAAGAAAACTTTATTATTACATAATGATGCCAGCAATGTTTTTAAGTTGGCTTTTTGGTTTAATATTAATTTCTATAATTGGATTTGAAACTTTGACTTTAGGATGGTTAAAACTTAAATTAATATTTGTAATTATATTAACTATTTATCATTTTTATTTGGGCAAAATTCTAAATGAATTTAAAATAGATCTTAATAAAAATTCATCAAAATTTTTTCGATGGATTAATGAAATTCCAACTATTTTATTGATTTTGATTGTAATTATTGTGATTTTTAAGCCAATCTTTGGTTGAATAAATTAAAAAAGCTCTTATATTAATTAAATCTAATAAGTCCCAAATTAATCTCAAAAATGAACATTCAAGAATTAAAATTAAAATCATCTGAACAACTTATTTCTCAAGCAGAAGAACTTGGTATTGAAAATGCTAGCACATTAAGAAAACAAGAAATTCTTTTTGCAATATTAAAAAAAGTTGCTGAAAAAGAAGAAATTACAGGCGCAGGTGTTCTGCAACTGCTTCAAGATGGATTTGGTTTTTTAAGAGCAATGGAGTCAAATTATTTACCTGGCCCAGATGATATTTACGTAAGCCCAAGCCAGATTAGAAAATTTGGCTTAAGAACTGGTGATACAGTTGAGGGCCCAGTTAGAGCACCTAAAGAAGGTGAAAGATATTTTGCCCTTTTGCAAGTTAGTAAAATAAATTTTGAGGATCCAGAAAAGTCTAGACATAAAATTGCATTTGATAATTTAACCCCACTCTACCCTGATAAACAGTTGGTAATGGAAATTGAGTCAGCTAAGCCAGATAAAAAACAAGATTTAACTCCTAGATTAATTGACTTAGTCAGCCCGATTGGAAAAGGACAAAGATCAATAATTATCTCACCACCAAAAGCTGGTAAGACTATGATTTTACAAAGTATAGCAAACTCGATAGCAAAAAATTATCCTGAATGTTATTTAATAGTTTTATTAATCGACGAACGTCCTGAAGAAGTAACCGATATGCAGAGAACGGTTAAAGGTGAAGTTATTAGTTCTACTTTTGATGAACCGGCTCAGCGCCATGTAGCAGTTGCAGAAATGGTTATTGAAAAAGCAAAAAGATTAACCGAGCACAAAAAAGATGTGGTAATTCTTTTAGACTCTATAACAAGATTGGGTCGAGCATATAATGCAGTAATACCTAGTTCTGGTAAAGTTTTAACAGGAGGTGTTGATGCCAATGCACTACAAAGACCTAAAAGATTTTTTGGTGCGGCACGAAATATTGAAGAAGGTGGTTCATTAACAATTATTTCTACAGCATTGATTGACACTGGTAGTAGAATGGACGAAGTTATTTTTGAAGAATTTAAAGGCACAGGAAACAGCGAAACTGTTCTTGATAGAAAGATTGCAGATAAAAGAATTTACCCTGCAATTGATATAACAAAATCTGGAACGAGAAGAGAAGAGTTGCTCTTTGATAAAAACGACTTACAAAAAATGAATGTTTTAAGAAGAATTATAGCCCCAATGGGTACAATGGATGCTATTGAATTTATAAGCTCTAAATTAAAAGACACCAAAAATAATGCTGAGTTCTTTAATTCAATGAATAAACCTGCATAATAAAAATTAATTAAAAATTTACCTAAATTTCTTTATGGTTTAATTATGTCAGAAAATTTTGAAGAATTATTTAGATTATTTCAAGAAAAAAAATATAAAGATTTGATTCTTCTATTAGAAGATAAAAAAGATAGCAAAACTTCAAGATCTTTAAATATTTTAGCAGTTTCAAGATTGTTAAATAGAAGAGATACAAACTCATTTCAATTAGCACTTGAAGAATTCAAGCTTGCATACCTAAAAGAAAAAAATACTAAAATTGGTCTAGAGGGCCTTAAAAATTTTGTTAATACAGCACTGAGCTATTATGATTTTTTAAAACCTTATGAAGATTCGTCGGTGTGTACAAAAATCTTTGAAGAGGCAATTTCTTATTTTCAAGAAGCCAAATTAACTTTTGGTTATGACCCCAGTTTAATCTCAGCGATAGCTAAAGTTTTTTTTAAAATGAATAATTTAGATAAAACACTTGAATGTTATATGAGTTTATTCAAAAAAAATGATCTTAACATCAAAACTTTTATGTCTTGGATTTTTTTAAATAATTATAAAAATAATTGGACGCAAGATCAATTTTATAATTATTCTACACTAATTAATAATTATATAAAAAAATATTCAAGTTTTGAGGAATTCCCAAAAACCAAACTTCATAATAAAAAAATTAGATTAGGATTTTTATCTGGTGATTTAAAACGCAAGCATTCAGTTACATATTTTTTTAAATCAATATTATTGAATTATAATAAAGAAAAATTTGAAGTAATTTTAATTTTAAATAATAAATTAGAAGATGAAACCACAGACTCTTTCAAAAAACTTGTAAATAAAACCATCAACATTTTTAATATTGATGATGCCAATGCATTAGATTTGATTAGAAATGAAAAAATTGATGTTATGTTTGATTTAATGGGTCTAACCGACCAAAACAGAATTTCTTTGTTTGGAAACCGATTGGCACCAATCCAAATAAGCTGGTTAGGTTATTGTAACACAACAGGCTTAAAGCAAATGGATTATATTATTTCTGATAAAAATTTAATTTTAACTAATGAGGAAAAGTTTTATTCTGAAAAAGTAATTTATTTACCTCAAATTTGGAATTGTCATTGTGGATTAAGTATTGAAAAAAAATTTAATCCCCTACCCTATTCTGCTAATAAATTTATCACCTTTGGTTCATTTAATAACCATTCTAAAATAAATGACGAGGTAGTTAGAACCTGGTCAGAAATATTAAAAAATGTAGTTGGTTCAAAACTTATTTTAAAATCTTCTTTAAAAAAAGACATTACAAGACTTAAAAAAATTTTTGAAAATTATAATGTTTTAAATTCAGTTGTATTTCTGGAGGTAGAAAAAAATTTTGAAGATCATTTAAATCTTTATAGTAAAATTGACATTGCTTTAGACACTTTCCCTTATAATGGTGTTACAACATCTTTCGAAGCTATTTGGATGGGGGTGCCAGTTTTGACGATGAAAGGTTTTAATTTTAATTCTAGGTGTGGTGAGTCTATAAATAAAAATATTGGTTTAGAAGAATTGATTGCTCTTGATAAGGAAGATTATATATTAAAAGCTGTCGAGCTAGCTAGGAATATTGAAAAATTAATTATTTTGAGAAAAAAATTATTTAATGATATTTCTCAAAGCCCATTATTTGATATAAGGGGTTACTCTAAAAATTTCTATGCTAGCATTGAGGAAATTATATTAAAAAATGCTAATTGAGTTATTTATTTAATTTAATTTTTTAAATTATATAATTAATTTATGACAATTTATGCATTATCAACTGGCCCAGGTATTTCTGGTGTTGCTATTATTAGAATTTCTGGTCCAGATACAAAACTTATAATCGAAAAACTAACACAAAAGCCTGTACCAAGGCCAAGATATGCTTCTCTAAGAAAAATCAATAAAATCAACACATCTGAGCTAATTGATGAGGGGATAATCCTGTGGTTTCCTGGTCCTCAGAGCTACACAGGTGAGGATATGGCTGAAATCCAGGTTCATGGTAGTAAATCAGTAATTGACGCTATTCATAGCACTCTTTCGGAAATAAAATATTGTCGTTTAGCTGAGCCAGGTGAATTTACAAAATTAGCATTTCAAAATGGAAAAATAAATTTACTTAAAGCCGAAAGTATTGCTGATTTAATTTCGTCTGAAACAGAAATTCAAAGGCAGCAAGCTATACGAGTAATGAGTGGTAAATCAGCTGATGAGTTTAATTTTTTAAGAGACAAGTTGTTAAAAATTTTATCTTTCATTGAGGCAAAAATAGACTTTCCAGATGAAGATTTGCCTGAAAATATTTTGGAACAAAATAAAAAAAATTCAGTCGAAGTTATAAATAAAATTAAAAAAATTTTAGATGATCAAAAAGTTGGTGAGAAAATTAGAGATGGTTTTAAAATTGCAATTGTTGGACCAGTTAATGCAGGCAAATCTAGTTTAATAAATTATTTTGCAAATAGAGATATCGCTATAGTTTCAGAAACTGCAGGAACAACTAGAGATGTAATTGAAACTTATTTGAATATAGATGGCTATCCAGTTATAATTTCCGATACCGCAGGGATAAGAGAGTCAAAAAATGAAATTGAACAAAAAGGAATTAAACTATCTCTAAAAAAAGCAGAAGAGGCGGATCTAAAATTGGTTGTGGTAGATGCCAAAACTGCTGATTTTACTGGTTTTTTAAAGGAGTTATTGGTTCAAAATGCTATCTTAGTTTTAAATAAATCCGATCTTATTGTTAATGATTTGGCAGAAGATATAAAAAAATCTGATCATGTTTTAATTTCAATTAAAGAAAATAAAAATTTAGATAAATTGATTTTAAAAATTAAAAATAATTTAAAAAATAAATTTATCTCTAGTGAGGATATTTTAATTACTAGAGAAAGACACAGACAACATCTAAAGCAGTGTCTGGAACATCTTAATAATTTTAATGACAAAAATGATACAGAAGATTTTGACAAAGCAGCAGAGGATCTTAGGATGGCCACGAGACATCTTGGTATGATCGTAGGCAAAGTAGATGTTGAAGAAATTTTAGGTAGTATTTTCAAAGATTTTTGTATAGGTAAATAAGCTATTATTTTCAACACTTTTTTCAATTTTAAGGTATAAGTGAATTATTTAGTTATTCATTTTGAGCCAAGCATACATAGCTTGTAAATTTAATAATCGGTTATAAATTTAGCTTATGAATAATGATTTATCATTTGATGTGGTTGTAATTGGTGGTGGTCACGCAGGCTGTGAAGCTGCAGCAGCATCAGCAAGATTGGGCGTAAACACTGCCCTATTCACTCACAAAATAGAAACCATAGGTGAGATGTCATGTAATCCAGCTATAGGTGGTTTGGGCAAAGGTCATTTAGTTAGAGAGATTGATGCTCTCGATGGGGTAATGGGCGATGTTGCAGATAAATCAGGAATACAATTTAGATTATTAAACAGAAGTAGAGGGCCAGCTGTTAGAGGACCAAGAACTCAATCAGACAGATCATTATATCGAAAATATATGCAAGAAAAATTGCTAAACTATTGTAATTTAAGTGTTTTTTCTGATCCTGTAATAAAATTTATTTTTAGCAAAAATTCTATAAGTGGTTTTGAAACTAAAAGTGGAAAAAAAGTATTATGTTCAAAATTAATATTAACCACAGGTACATTTCTTAATGGTTTAATACATATTGGTGATGAAAAAATTCCTGCAGGTCGTTATGACGAAAAACCTTCGACAGGTTTAACAGAACAATTGGCAAAATATAAATTTAAAATTGGAAGATTAAAAACTGGAACACCACCAAGATTAGATTCAAAAACAATAAATTTTCAAAACTTAGAAGAACAGTTCGCAGATGATGATCCTTACTTTTTTTCTTTTTTAACCAAAAAAAATATTAACAAACAAGTCTCATGTCATATGACCTATACGAACGAGAAGGTTCACAAGATAATAGAAAAAAATTTATCTAAAAGTGCTATGTACTCTGGAAGTATAAAGGGTGTTGGCCCAAGATATTGTCCATCGATTGAAGATAAGATAGTAAAGTTTTCAGATAAGACTCGTCATCAGATATTTTTGGAGCCAGAAGGCTTGAATGATCACACAATTTACCCAAATGGGATATCTACATCTTTACCAGCAGAAGTTCAACAAGAAATATGTAATAATATCAATGGTTTAGAAAATGTTTTTATTATAAGACCAGGATATGCTATAGAATATGACTATATAGACCCTAGAGAACTATTTTTAACCCTTGAAACGAAGAAAATTGCAAATCTTTATTTGGCTGGACAAATTAATGGAACCACAGGATATGAAGAAGCGGCTGCTCAAGGTCTCATAGCTGGAGTTAATGCAGCTTTATCTTTTAAAAAACTCGAACCTTTTATATTGGATAGATCAGATGCATATATCGGTGTTATGATAGATGATCTTGTTACTAAAGGTGTAGCTGAACCATATAGAATGTTTACATCAAGAGCAGAGTATAGATTAACTCTTAGGGCAGATAATGCTGACCAAAGATTAACAGAAAAAGGTATTTCTATTGGATTAATTAGTATTGATAGACAAAAAATATATAGAGAGAAACAAGAAAAAATTGATAAAATATCTAAAATTATGTTTAAATCGTATATTTCTCCATCAAAAGCTAATTATTTTGGAATAAAAATAGCTAAAGATGGAGTTTTAAGGTCTGCAAATGAAATATTAAGCCAAAAAGAAGTTAATATGGATAAGATAAGAGAAATATGGACTGAAATACCATTATTTGAAAAAGAAATTGACGAGCAAATTGAAATAAACTCTCATTACAGGGGTTATTTGAAGAAACAGAATGCTGACATTTTAGCATTTAAGAGAGATGAAAATATGATAATACCTGATAAAATTGATTACGATAGTTTGGCTGGTCTTTCAAAAGAAGTAAAATCAAAATTTAAACTTATAAAACCAAAAACAATGGGACAAGCATTAAGAATTGATGGAATTACTCCAGCGGCTGTATATATTTTGTTGTCACACGTAAAAAGAAAGTCTATTAAGCATATAGCTTAATGGATCAAGAATTAATAAACATATATTATAAAATTAAAGATCTAAATGTTTCACGTGAAACATTTTCTGACTTTGAGGCATTTATTTCCCTATTGGATAAAAAAAATAAAGAAATTAACTTAATTAGTAAAAAAACAGCTAAAAATATTGAAATAAGAGAAAGACATATTATTGATTCAGCACAAATAATTGATTTTATTGATTTAAATAGTATTTCTATAACAGATTTAGGAAGTGGAAGTGGAATGCCAGGGATAATTATAGCGATAATGCTAAAAAATATGAAAAAAAATATAAAAATTAATTTATATGAAAAAAGCCACCATAAAAGCCATTTTTTGAAAGAGGTATCAAAAAAATTAAATTTAAAAACAGAAGTTTTTCAAAAAAATATTTTTGAATTAAATAATTTAAAAACTGGAACCATAATGTCACGAGCATTTAAACCAATGCCAATAGTTTTAGATTTAGTTTATAAAAATTTCTCAGATTTTAAAAATTTAATTTTTTTTATGGGAGCTAATGGAAAAAAAATTTTTAAAGAAACATTAAATGATTGGGATTTAGAATTTTCAGAAAAAAAAAGTTTAACTAATGAAGAATCATTTTTATTAAACATAAAAAAAATTAAAAAAAAAATTAAAGAAAATTAAAATGCAAATAATTTCAGTAATAAATCAAAAGGGTGGGGTAGGAAAAACCACAACAGTTATAAATCTTGCGGCCGGATTATCACAAAAAGATAAAAAAATATTAGTTATAGATTTAGATCCTCAGGGCAATGCTACGACAGGACTTGGTCTTTCTAATTTGGGACCTTCGGAAGAAACAATCTATGCAGTATTGAATGGCACAAGAGAGATTCCGGAGGTAATTAAAAAAACAGAATTTAAAAATTTAGATATAATTACTTCAAATGTAGATTTATCTGGCCTTGAAGTTGAAACTGCTGGCGATAGTAATAGAGCATTTATTTTGAAGCTTAAATTAACCGCATATTTAAATGATTCTAGAGGATCTTACGATTATATATTAATTGACTGCCCTCCTTCCCTAAGCTTGCTCACAGTGATGGCTTTAGTTTCTTCAAACTCACTAGTAGTGCCTTTGCAGACTGAATTTTTTGCTTTAGAGGGGCTTACTCAACTTATGAAAACAATTGAAAGAATAAAAATTAATTTAAATCCAGAACTTAATATTAGAGGAATACTTCTGACGATGTATGATAAACGTAACAAGCTATCTTCTCAAGTTGAAAAAGAAGCTAGAGATTATTTTAATGAAAAAGTTTATTCAACTGTGATCCCAAGAAACGTGAGACTTTCAGAGGCACCCTCTCACGGCATGCCAGTTTTAATATATGATAAATTGTGTCCAGGAAGTAAATCATATTTTAGTTTCACACATGAATTTATTAATCAAGAAACAAATCTAGGAGGTATATCATAATGGATGCGAATAAAATTAAGAAAGGTTTAGGTAGAGGATTATCCTCTTTAATAGGAGAAACTAAAATTGAACCTCAAAAAAATAAATTAGGAATTAGCGAAATAGTTCCAAACAAGTATCAGCCAAGAAAAAACTTTGATGAAGAAATTTTAAATGATCTTATTAACTCAATTAGAGAGAGAGGAATTATTCAACCAATTATAGTTAGAAAATCAGAAGATCAAATTTCAAAATATGAGATAATAGCAGGAGAGAGAAGGTGGCTTGCTGCGCAAAAAGCTGGTTTGCATGAAGTACCTGTGGTTATAACAGACGCTGATGATTTAAAAAGTTTAGAATTTGCAATTGTTGAAAACGTACAAAGACATGATTTAAATCCTTTGGAAGAAGCTCAAGGTTATCAAAGATTAATAAATGAGTTTTCTTATGATCAAGAAAAAGTTTCTAAGTTTATTGGTAAAAGCAGAAGTCACGTTACGAATTGTTTAAGAATATTGTCATTACCAACAGAAGTTTTGAAGTTTGTTGAAAATAAAAAACTCTCCGCTGGGCATGCTAAAATACTAGTTGGATTAGAAAATCCTATTTTTGTAGCAAATAAAATTATAGAAAAAAAATTGTCTGTTAGGCAAGCTGAGTCCTTGGTAAAAATTTTTAAAAGTAAAAAAAACAAAATATACAAATTAAAAGATCCAAATATCAAAGATATGGAATTATCAATAACAGATAAAATTGGCATTAATGTATCTATTAAAAATAAAAAAAATAATAAAGGATTTATTATTTTTCAATATAATGATTTGGATCAATTAAATAAGATTGTTGAAATAATAAAAAATAATTATTAATTATTTGCAGTTAGCTGAGCTAAAATAAAGTCTGTAGTGATAATAATTGAGTTTTCATAATTTTTTTTTATTTGAATTTCAATTTCAAATAATTTTTCTATAAAGTTTGGTATTGATTTATTTATCCATAAAATTAATTGTTTTTTAACAATTTCTCTATCTTTCCAAAAAATTGGAGGTTTGGCGCTGTTAATCACAAATTCTGCATTTTTGTTTTGCTCATAAATATTTAATAGTTGTTTTAGTCTCTTTATCTTTTTTATAAATGTTCTGATTATTAGAATACAATCTTCCGAACTAAATTTGTTTTGATTTAAAATATCAAGCGCTCTTTTTTTATTGAAGATTAAACAATTATCTATTAGTTCAGAAATGTCATGATTTTGGCTTAAATTGACTAATTTAATTAAATCATTATTTGTTATTTCTCTTTTATTGATTGCAAAAAGCTTTATTTTTTCTAGTTCATTAATTAAAAATAACCTTTCACCTCCGCATTTTCTTGCAATTAAATTAATGTTTTCTTGTGAAATTTGTATTTTATTGGTTCGAAAAAAACTTTGTGTTAATTTATTAAGGGTATCAATAGAATCTGGGTAAAAAGGAACTACAAGTAACTGGTTTTGTTTTTCAAATAATGATCTTAGTTTTGATTTTTTCTCAAGTATATCTGAATTGATTATAATTATTACATCACTTATATTTTTTTTCAACACAACGTTTATAACATTAGTTAACTTATCTGTTGCCCTGTTAATTATAATGATTTTTTCTTGATCAAAAAAAGAGTTTGAAAATAACTCATTGAAAAAATTTTCTTCATTTTCAATAATATTTTTTTCTTCATATTTATAAACTTTAAATTTTTTTTTTTTTATAATATTATTAATTTCTTGAGATTTTAAACCTTCATTGTTACCATAAAATAAAATAATTTTATTTAAATCAAAATTAATTTTTTCTGTTTGATAATGTTTTAAAATCATTATTCTAATTGTATTTTAGAAATTATCTTTTCTGATATAGAATTTGCAAAATTATTTTTTATATTTTTTTCATACTGAGTTTGTTCAAATTGATCATTTATGTTTTTCATTAAGAAAGTTTCTTTAAAAATATAATCTTTTTTTATATTATTGTTAGTAATACTTACTTTAGCTAATACATTTAATTGATAGTTATCAGCTGTCCCAGCTAAATTTTTAGAAAAAATTCTTCTTTGATAATCTGTGTCTATTTCTATTTCAAATAATTCTTTCTGACCACTTTGAGCTTTTGATTTTTTGGTAGTTAAATTTGATTTAATAATATTATTAATTTCTATATCTCCTTTTATATTAATAATTTTTAAATCATAATTTAAATAATTTTGGTTAATATGTATTGGAGAAAAACCACATGAGGTTAAAATAAAAAATAATACAAACAAAATATTTTTTTTTATCATATTTTAAATTATTAAATTTATTAGTTTATCTTTAACAAAAATTTTATTCTTAATTTGATTTTTAATTAAATATTTATTTAACTTTTCATCACTATAAATTAGTTTGAGCAAATTTTCTTCTGAAATTCCTCTCTCTGTATTAATTAAACCCCTTTTTTTACCATTTATTTGAATTACAAAAGAAATTGAATTTTCAATTAATATATTTTTATCATAAGTCGGCCATTCCAATTTATTATTTTGATTTATAATTTTAAGACATTCATTGGTTAGATGGGGTGCGATAGGTGAAATACATATAAGAATTTTTTTATAATTCTCTAAAAGCGTTTTTGCAGAGTAATTATTGTTTATTTCACTATATAAAAAAGAATACATTTCATGGGTATTAGCCACAATCTTATTATAGCTAAAGTTTTCAAGATTAATGGTTATTTTTTCTATGAATTTGTTTGTAAATTTAAATATCTTATCACTAGAGTCTTCCAAATGGTTTTTTGCAATTTCGTTAGTAATTTTTGAATTTAAGTTCCAAAGTTTTTGAATAAATTTGTAAGAAGAAACAATGCCTTCCTCTGACCATTGAACATCTTTTTCTGGTGGACTATCAGATAAGATAAATAATCTAACTGAATCTGCTCCATAATTTTCAATTATTTTTTCTGGATCAATAGTATTTTTTTTTGATTTTGACATAGACTCTGAGGGTCCAACCTTAATTTTTTTTGAAGTGTCATTTTTTAAATACTTGCTACCTTCAATTGTGATTATTTCATCTGGACTAACCCAATTATTTTCTGGATCTTTATAGGTTTCATGACAAACCATTCCTTGCGTAAAAAGACCCTTAAATGGTTCGTTAATTTCAAAATTTTCATTTTTAAATGATAATGCTTTCATGAAAAATCTAGAATATAACAAATGCAAAATTGCATGTTCAACCCCACCTATATATTGATCAACTGGCATCCAGTAATTAATTTCATCAATATTAAAGCCATAATCTTTTTTATTAGGTGAACAAAATCTTAAAAAATACCAAGACGAGTCTACAAATGTATCGAGTGTATCTGTTTCTCGAATAAATTTTTCGCCATTAATAGTAATTGTTTTCCATTCATTATCTTTATCCAAGGGATTTCCGGTAGGCTCAAAATTTTTAATATTGGGTAACTCAACAGGAAGGCTTTCAACAGGTACTTTGTGGGGTTTATTATTTTTATCATACATTATAGGTATTGGACATCCCCAATATCTTTGTCTAGAAATTCCCCAGTCCTTTAATCTAAAATTAATTTTTTTTTTACCAAGCTTTTTTTTTTCCAATAAATCTATTGTTTTTATAATAGATTCCTCTGGACATTTTAAATCATTTAAAAAAGCAGAATTAAAAATATAACCAGGACCAGTATACGCTTTGTCTATAACTTTAAAATTTTTATCTTCAATATTTGGAGTTACAACTGTCTTAACTTCTAAATTATATTTATTTGCAAAATCTAAGTCTCTTTGGTCATGAGCCGGACACCCAAAAACTGCGCCTAAACCATAATCCATCAAAACAAAGTTTGCAAAGTATACTGGAACTTTGATGTTTTCATCAAAAGGATTGATGGCTGTTAATTCTGTTTTAAAACCAATTTTTTCAGCATTTGCAATAGATTCTTCCGTAATCCCTGAGGTAGAGCATTGTTTTTTAAATTTGATAAATTCATTATTGTTTTCATAAAACTTTGCAATTGGGTGATCAATTGAAAGTGCCAAAAATGACATTCCAAATAGAGTATCTGGTCTAGTAGTAAAACACTTGATTTCTTCAATATTTATATTTGGCTCAACTTTAAAACTTACTTCACATCCAAAGGATTTACCAATCCAATTTTTTTGCATAACTTTTACTTTGTTAGGCCATTGATCAAGTGAATTTAGATTTTCTAATAATGTTTCTGAAAATTTAGTAATATTAAAAAACCATTGGTTTAATTTTTTTCTTTCAACTGTCGCCCCTGAGCGCCAACCTTTTCCATCTATCACTTGTTCATTAGCTAATACAGTTTGATCAATTGGGTCCCAGTTTACATACTCTTCTTTTCTATAAACTAAACCTTTGTCATATAGTTCTAAAAAAAATTGTTGTTGATGCTTGTAATATTCTGGAGTACAGGTCGATATTTCTCTATCCCAATCTATTGAAAGCCCTAATTTTTTTAATTGAGATTTCATTACAGAAATGTTGGATTCTGTCCAAGTCTTTGGATTGAGTTTATTTTGTCTTGCAGCATTTTCAGCAGGCATTCCAAAAGAATCCCATCCCATCGGATGTAAAACATTATAACCTTTAAGTGATTTGTATCTTGCTAGAACATCTCCAATTGTATAATTTCTTACATGCCCCATATGAATTTTTCCTGATGGATAGGGAAACATTTCTAAACAATAAAATTTTTTTTTATTTGTATTTACTTTAACAGAAAATGCTTTTTCTTTTTCCCAGTGTTTTTGCCACTTTTCTTCAACTGTCTTGAAATTATATCTTTCCACAACTAAATTTAATTTAGGCCTTTAGGATATTTATAATCTTTATTTTTTTCTTTAGTTTTATCTAAATCTTCTTTTTTGTACTGTGCAGCAGTTTGTAATATCTTTTTCTTTAATTCCTTAACCAAGTTGCCTTCAATTTCTGCTATCTTACAATTATTCTCCAAATTGCATTTTTTGTTAAAAATTTTC
>Ga0181595_10003558_pt1 | contig 14801 bp, 6 predicted proteins | sample 041ome_7_FD_145604 | JGI IMG/M metagenome (GOLD analysis project Ga0181595, IMG submission 145604) | Coastal salt marsh microbial communities from the Groves Creek Marsh, Skidaway Island, Georgia - 041401AS metaG (spades assembly) | ecosystem: Environmental > Aquatic > Marine > Intertidal zone >...
GAGAGAGAGAGAGTACTCGCGCGCGGTTCTCTCTTCTTCTCTTCAAACGCTTTCTCTCTTTTCAACAAAGCGCAATGTAAAGTCTCTCTTTCTTTTTCTTCTGACGCGTTTCCCCTAAAAAAAAAACTTCACTTCTCTTGGTGTCGCCTCTGTTCTTTGTTTAGGGTATCAAATATTTTTTTTTTCGAGGAGCGAGTTTTGGGTTCGTTGGTTTTCTCTTCTCTCTCTGGAGGAGCTCCTCAGATTTTCTTCATTTTACACTCGAGAGGAGTACACTCCTATTCTTCTTCTTCTTTCAAAGAATCGTCACACAGAGAAAGCTTTCTATTATTGCGAGAGTAGTTCCTTTTTTGTTGCCTTTCTCTTTTCTCGAACAGACGCGCTTCCGTTTTCTTGAACAGACGACCTAAAGAAGAGAGAGAAGCGTTCGATTTGTTTTGAATATATTAAAGCGAAGAAGAAGAAGAAGAAAAAAAGAAGATGAAACAAACGGAAGAAAATGAATCTTCTGTTGTCGGCCCGTTCGTGTTTTCCAACTGCGGCGCGGTGTCCGTGCACAGATTCAGAGAAGAAGAGGAAAGCTTCGCGAGAGGCAACGAAAGACAAACGAGCGTATCCGTGAGATACGGAACGATTGTACACGTGGACGATGAGAATAAGTTAAGAGCGTTTGATGTGGACGAGGTTGGGAAGGAAGTGATGGGACTGAAAGGGAGGAAAGAGAGCGAAGCGATACTTTTTTCATCCTCGACGTCGGACGAGAAGAAGAATGAGAATACTAAAGGTGTCGTAAAAGGAAACGTGAAAATAGTGAGCGTGAAACCGAGGAGCGAAGATGTCGTCGCGGTCGTTGTCAGCGATGGAGACGATGACGTCTTGGAGTTTTACGACGTCGTCGGTAAAGGCGCGGTGAAGAGACGAGAGGAAGGTACTTTTACGAAGACGAAAAAGGTAAAACAGTTCGTTTGGGAGGAGAAAGAGGATGGTATGAGCTATGTTGTTGTCACTGAAGGTGGATCGTTGATTCGGAACGGGACGGAAGAGGTGGCAGGTGGAGGCGTTGAGTGCGCGGCGTGTCATCCAAAGACGAACGCGTTGGCGTACGCGAACGCAAAGGGCTCGGTATTCGTCGGGGAAGACGTTGTGAATTTGAACGACGTAAAGCGAATCGAATCGATTGCGTTTCCAAACGAAAACAGCGACGATTTGGTTTTAGTTTCTATATTAAACGGAGAGGATGAGTGCAGATTGCTTGCGTTGAGGAAGAAGGACGGCCAGTGGACGGCGAGCAAATTAGGCGGAGGGTTCGATATCGATCCCACGCAAGACGCGGCGACTGGGAATCCTTTGCACGTCGTCCCAATTAATGGTTGGGATGTCGCTTTGTGTGCGCACGCGCGCGCGTGGGATAACCAAGTGCTTCTCGTGTCCACGTCCGCATCAGAACCGTGTCGCGTTTTAGAAATCGACGACGATAGGTGCTTTTGCACGATCCCTTTAGCTTTCGACGACGAGAATAATTTTGTTTCTGGCGTCGCGGTGGATTACGGCGCCTCGTGCGGGGCCATGTTGAACCCATCCGACGGCGGTGCTGGTGACTTACCCCTAGGACCGACAGTTATCCTTTCCACGTCGGATGGACGCATCGCATGCTTTCGATTGGCGTGTTTGACAGATCCGCCCGGGTATAGGATTGAAAAGACTCCCAGAGAAGAGCCGGTAAAAATACAAACGTTGGCGGCACCGCAAAAAAAAGAAGATGATGAAGAAAAAGTAGAAGCTCCAGCGCCGGTTAAAAATTTGTGGGGTGCGGATTTCTTGGCGAAAAACAAAGCACATCAGGCGAAAGTTCAAGAAGCTATCGAAGAGGAGGAGAAACCGAAATCGGCGTTTAGCTTTGTTCCACCCGCAACGGGGGATAAACCTGCATTTAGCTTTGGTCCACCCGCGACAGGGGAGAAACCTGCGTTTAGTTTTGGCGTTCCTTCGACGCCGGCGGCAGACTTGAAAAAGGAAAACGAAGAAAAAGAAAAAGAAAGAGACAACGTCCCGCCGCCAACTCCAGTACCAGATCCGACGCCACCTAGAGCAGCGCCGCCATCAAGAACAACACCTACGTCCGCAGTTCCTTCTTCTCCGTCCGCTCCTACCTCGTTCGAAGCGCTCGCGGATGATCCTACGAAACTCTTGGAGCAACTCTCGCTTGGTAAAATCTCAGACGTAGCTGCGGCGCGCGAAAAGTTAAAACAACTGTTTTTGAAGGAGCACGAAATCGAAACTACGCCAAAGCAGAAAATTTCTGCAACAAGTAGCGGAGAGGCGAGTACTGCTTCACCAGTTCCAGTGATGCGGTCTATAGATGTAACAAAAATCGCCGACGATTCGAAGGCGTTAGCGCCGATGGACCCGAAGGCTTCGCCATTACCTTCTTGGGGTAAAAAGTTGGAAGGTGTTCCAAAGACCTCAGCCGCTTCAGGTGTGAGTACGTCAAAGGATATTGCAAATGCTCTCAAACTTATTGCGAATGATTTCGAAAACGCGAAACTTGAGTGCGACGCTATGTTATCGGACTGTAACGACGCGTGCGATGCGATTCAAAATGAAAATTCTGCATTCGCTGCGAGCGCGAAATTTTCAAAAAAACACTTTGATATTTCTACGCAAGCCAGAGATTCAGCTCGAGATGAAATCCAGGAGACGAAACGCGTCGCGAGGCTACAAAACGAAGCCATCGGTGAACTTTGGTCGCGCGACCGCCAGAACGAAACCATGCGATGTGAACTCGAAAGTCTCATCGAGGCTGCACAAGAAAATCTGGAGAAGAACCAAAATCAAAATCCCGACGACGAAGATTTGACTGAAATCGTCGATTTAGATATGGAACTCCCAACAGGTTTGCGAAAGTTGAAAGCTCAGCTGCGGCGAGAAATGGATGTCATCGCGCAAGGAGCGGCTGATTTCGAAGTGCGTACAAATCTCGCCGAACGCGAGAAGAAGCGGCTCGATCGCATCAAGAAGGCAGCCGGGAGCAGCAGTTCAAATTCAGTCTTGACGATGAATCAGAGTCGCTCGCAAGAAACCACGAGAGCGTTGAAGGCAGCAATCGAAACGCAGAAAGAAGTCATCGAAGATCAGAATGAACGTTTGGAAACAACTATTGCGGATCTCCGCGAGTTTGGGTACGACGCTGACGTGCGCGTCGGGAAGGATGGGAGAGTTGAAGTGAATGCGATTGAAACTCCCGGTAAGCAACGCTTAGCGGCGTTATCGTCTGGTGTGATGTTTAGCACGCCTGGAACGGCCTCGAGAGGTAGAGGTGACGATAATCTCGGAGTGGACGTGCCGACGACTTCGCACAAGGAAGCTATGGATCGCGCGATCAAAACGCTCGTCAAGCAACCTCGAGTCGTAGTCTCTGAAATGAAGCGAGACGTTTTGAAGCAACCGCTTCGCCGCATAGAACCGCGAATGCCTCCGAAGCGCATCGAGAGAACAGTTTCTGCGCCGCCTGTAGTATCTGCTTCTGCTTTTGCTCCTGTTTCTGCCGCGAAGAAAGTGGAGGTTCCTCCACCGCCAGGGGCGGCGGCGCCGGCTAAGGCACCACTCTTCCCGGCGTTCTCAGCACCTGTTGCAGCGGCACCGTCGAAACCGAAAGAAGCGCCGAAGAAAATGGAAGTTCCTCCGCCACCGTCGTTGACTGCACCTTCCTTGGCACCCAAAAAAATGACGAACGAGGAAGAGGCAGCGTCGAAGAAACCTTTGTTCCCGAGTCTTTCGGCGTCGTCGGCCCCAGCTGCTCCTGAAGCAGCGACGGCATCTAGCACCGCATCCTCTGTGACTCCAGCGAAACCAGTGGTGAACTTATGGAGCGCAGACTTCATGGCTAAAAATAAAGCAGACCGAGCGAAAATTCAAGAAGCCATTGAAGAGGAGGAGAAGCCAAAACCTGCATTCAGCTTTGCGCCATTGTCGACGAGTAGTGGTGGCGACAGTAAGCCGGCCTTTAGTTTCGGCATCGCTAAAAACCAACCCGAGAAGAAGAAAGAAGGAGAAGAAGAGGAGAAGAAGGAAGAAAGTGCTGATGATACTACTACTTTTCCTGCTCCTCCCGTTGCTTCTGCTCCTGTAACGCTGGCATCCTTGGCGCCGGCGCCGGCGGTGAAACCGCTCGGCTTTGGAACTTCTTCAATTGCAACGAGCGTCCCGAAATCCAAAGCCTTCGGATCTGTCGAAGAGTTAAAACTGGATGATAGTAAGGAAGGAGAGAAGGAAGAGGACATTCAGTCTTCACCGCCACCGTTACAACGCGCCGCGGCGAGTGCGAGCTCTGAGAAGACTGTGTTCAGCTTTGGATCGCTCGCGACGGCGGCGCCAGCAAAGAGGAAAGAAGAGGGTGAAACGTCCGCTCTATTTTCAGTGCCTCCAGAAACCCCGAAATTGGCACCTCCGTTGGTGCTTGCTAAGGAAAAGGAAGCTGCTGAAGCTCCGGTTACAGACGTCGCGTCGAGCTTTGGCAGTTTCGGAGGTTTAGGTTCGACGACATCAACGTCTGCAGTAGGTGGAATTTTTGGTAAGTCTGCGGTGCCTACGTCTACTACTACCGTGGCCGGTGCACCAACGGTGGCACCTGCGTTCGGAAAGCCCGCCGCTTCGGTGGCTGGTGTACCGGGTACGGGTACTTTTTCATCGTTTGGTAGTATGAATCCGCCTGCGTCTACAGGAGCCGTTGCTACGAGCACTGGTTTTGGATCTAGTGGTGGTGGTGGTGGTGCAGCCGCGCTCACTGGCACGCCTGGTTTTGGCCAAGCCGCAACGATTGGTGGAGGCGGAAGCGCAGCTTTTGGCACACCCACTTCAACATCTTCTTTTGGTCAACCTTCAACGAGTGGAGGCGCGGCAGCATTGACGGGAACTCCATCGTTCGGCCAAGCGGCAAAGATTGGAGGTGGTACGCCTGCGTTCGGCTCTTCAACACCGCAGAGTACTTTCGGCCAAGCGGCAGCGACTACTGTTGCCGCCGCTACTGCCCCGTCGACGCCTGCTCCGACGTCTGGTTTCGCTGCTTTTGCAAATAAACCGACTGGATTTGGTGCCGCCGCGGCGGCTTCCGGCGGAGGTGGTTTTGGCGCGCTGGCGAGTCAAAGTGGTGGTGGAGGTGGTTTTGCGCAAGCCGCGCAACAAGCGTCTTCTAGTCCGTTTGCGCAACAAGCGCAACAGCAAGGCGGTGCTTTCGGGCAAGCGTCTAGTTTTGGCAATCAGCAGCAGCAACAACCACAAAGTTCTGGGAGTTTCGGGCAAACGAGCGGTTTTGGACAATCTTCTGCTGGTTTTGGACAACAACAAGGTACCGGTTTCGGACAACAACAACAAAGCACTGGATTCGGGCAACTACAACAACAAAGCACTGGATTCGGGCAACAACAAGGTGCTGGATTTGGACAACAACAAAATACCGGATTCGGACAGGCTTCTGGTTTCGGGCAAGCTTCTGCTTTCGGACAAGCTTCTGGTTTTGGCAGTCAGCAACAAAAACCTCCCGGACAAACTTCCTCGCCTGCGTTTACTCAAATGCGACGATAGAAACATTAGAAACATTAGATATAAGTTAATAATACTGAAAGATAGATTCAGAATACTAGAGAACAATTCACGCTACTACATAGTATGACATAGCTATTAAATATTTCTTTCGGCTAACTCTCCGTGCAACGGCGCGTCTAAGGATAACTTTTCCGAGGCGATCCACGGATACGTGTGCTTTATGGTTTCTACGATTAACGCGTACACAACCTCCTCGCCTTTTTCGCTAAAATGCAACCCGTCCGAAAAATACGCGCTCAAATCCCCACCGCCTAACTTTTCAAACGTATCGAACGCGTCTGCCACACCTACCCCCATTTCTCTCGCCACTTTTTCCGCCGCAACCGCGTATTTCTCAGTGTGTTGATAAAGTCGATCCGGCGTATCGAACGCCGTCGTCTCCATCGCGTGTTGCACCCGGTCCTTTTCAATAATCGGTGGTGGCGTGATGACAATTCTCGGCACGTTCTTATACAAATTCAATATCTCCCGCATATTCTTCACGTATTCTTCGAGCGGAACCGCGTATTCGCGCTTGTGATTCACCGCGGCGTCGTTCGCGCCGAGAAACACAACCACCAGCGTTGGTTTTTTCACAAACAATTTCGGTTTCCTTTTCATCAAATCCAAAACCCATCTCGTGTTGTACCCGGAGTACCCTCTGTTTATAACATCCGCGCGTCTGACGTACGAAGACGCGAGTTTCGACACCCATCCTTTCTTTGAATCGTAGCCTCGTTGCGTCAGCGAGTCTCCCACGAGTAATATTTGTCGTCTGTTCCCCGCTGCATCATCGTCAGAAGAAAAACTCGTCGTAAACTCCTTCCATTTGGTCGCTAAAAAGTACCCGGTCATGGATGCGAGCGCGGCGACGACAAATCCGCCAAACGCTCGTTTATTCCGAGATGATACTCTCGAGGACTTTTTCGTGTGCGTCGATGCTCCAATTTCGCGATCGGCGACCATATTTGATGTGTATATCTAAAGCGTCAGTCTAAAATGAAGTGAAGAAAATCCCCTAAAAATCCCCTATAAAAATGACATCTCTCTGCGCGTCTTCAGCGCATCACAACACCGGTCGTCGCGTTACCACCACATCTCGAGGAGCAAACAATCGCAACAGTTGTCGTCGTCGCGTGGTACCATCCTCGCGTGCTGATGCTGATGCATCTAGGACCGATGATGAGGACAAAAATGAAAGAAGAAAAAGAGGATTGGAAACGAAGAAAGATTCGAGACGCGCTTTCGTCGCGTGTTCTGGCTGCGCTTTCTGTTTTGCCGCTTCCTTTTCGGAGGCCGCGCGAGCGTTTCCAAAACTCTTAGACTTGAACGATGAAACCGTCGAGGACGTGAACTATGTGCTCGATCACAGGAATCAGCGGACGGACAAAGTGTTTGCCAAAGCGAGTAAGTGTTTGTGTTTTTCTTCTTTCTTTGCGAACTCCCTAACGAACTCTTTCCAACTAACTCTATAACTCTTTTTACGCAGTGACAACGATGGCTGGATACGAAAGCGTCATCGAAGAGAGAAAGACAGAATTATTCACGAGAGCATTTTCGAACAGAACAGGGAAGGTGGACGTGGTTGAATTAGGCGCGGGCACCTGGCCGAACGCCAAGTATTACGATATGGTCGCTTCGACGACGAATTTTGGAGTGAGCGTTGACGTGTACGGCGTCGATCCGAACGAGTACATGACTCCGTACGCGCTGGAGAATTTTGAAAAGGTGAAATCGGATAAGGTGAAATACGAGCCGTTGCGTGGCGTGAGCGAGAATTTGCCGTTTGAAGATGGTTCTGTGGATGTGGCGGTCGTGTCGCTTGTTTTGTGTTCGGTGGAGGATCAGTTGGCTTCGTTGAAGGAGGTGAAGCGCGTGTTGAAACCCAAGACGGGCAAGTTTATCTTCGTCGAACACGTGTTGAGTCAAACGAACGATAGCTTGAGACGTCAGCAGGAGGCATTGACACCGATGCAGATCAAAGCTGCGGATGGTTGCAGATTGAACAGGAAGACAGGCGAAGTCATAAAGAAGGTGTTTGGCAGCGAAAACGTAGACTATGAATACTTCGATTTGGATGGGTTTTGGGTTATAGGATCACAAATAGCCGGTATTGCCAGCGTGTAGTACGATAAGATGCACACAAATATTTATTCCTCATTGCACGGCTAAGGTGTGTAAATATCTCTTCAGCTCTAAAAATGGTTGCTGCTGTTCGTCCGTAGTCTTTTTTTCCTTTTTGCGTTCGGCCTCAACGAGCTCCAGATTCTCCTTCAAAACCTTCGATACTTCGATACGCCGAGCCTCACTTTCTTTCCTCAATTGCTTACGTAACTTCTCGACAGTTTGTTCTAATACATCGTTCCGTTTTTGGACCGCAAGAGCTGCTTCTTCCGCGCGCGTCAAGTGTACTTCGTTCTCCTTGATGTCTTCTTCGCGAGCGTATCGGGAATACAGTTGCACAACGGCATCTTTCAACGCTTTGAAGTCCTCGTTTGCTTTTCTATCCACCACCTGGAACAAGTCGCGCTGGAATCTTTTAATCAACTGCTGCGATTTTTCCGCGTTTCTACGCTTCAACTTTGCTTCTTTGCGAAAGCTCTCTCCTTTGCGTGTTGTTTCTTCCAACTCGCCTTTGAGAGCTTTCACTTCTGCCAATACTTTTACTATTTCTTTATCCTTCAACTGTAAATGTTCGTTCAAATCGTTTACGGTGCGCTCAAACTTTGGTACAATCTCAGAATCGACTTTGACGAGTCTCTCGGAAAGTTCCGTCAGTTGAGAGGAGAGCTTCCGTTCTGATGCAATCTTCTTTTGCATCTCTCGAGTCGATTTTTTATTGTCTTCTTTCAAATCACGTATTTCAGCGTCGCGTTCTGCTAAAGTTTGTTTCGCCTTTTCCAGCTCTTCTTTGAGCACATCTCGCTCGCGCTTTGCTAACGAGGCCTCTTCGCGCATTAATTCTTCGTTTCTGGTTGCGCTTTCGCGAAGCTTCCGTGTTTTCGCGTGCTCAATTCGTAACTCCGCAGAACGATGGCGCTCGTACTCCACGTTTTCCTGAAATACCTTTTTCAAATTTTCAATCTCTTCGTCGGCGTCTTCTTCAACTTGGCGCTGCGTCTCTTCGCTAATTTCCTTCTCTGTGCGAATTTCTAGTTCTAGCTGCGCGATTTTATGCTGTAAAAGTCGCGTCTCTTTCTCCAATTTCGCTTCCGATTCTTTGACGTACGCCTCATGGGCCTGCACCAATGCTGAATTTTGCTCGTCCCACTTCGCAATTTCCTCATCTTTCACGACTTTTAAGTTTTCAGTCTTCTCAAACTCTTTCGCGAGTTTACGCCTATACTCTCTCTCTTTGTGTTCTTCGCGTGTTCGGCGCGTTTCGTCTTCGCTGCGCGTTTTCTCTTCAGTTTTTGCCCTCTCCTCCAGAAATGTTTCTCGCAACCTCGTTCGCTTGGCGATTTCTCTTTCCAGATCGTTCTTACGCTGCGTTTCTAGACGATTAACTTCTTCTCGATTCCGTTGGTCGGACACTCGACGCTCGTATTCGTGTCTGGCGCGAAGTTCACGAATTCTTGAACGGAGATCTGCTATGCTCTTCTCCTTTTCAAGTAGGACGAGGCGCGATATGAGCACGTCGTCTGGCGCGTCAGCGTCGCTCGTATCTTTTACGCTTCTATTTTTATCAAACCGAGGAAGAGGGTTATTGAAATTGAATGCACCGGAATCAGATTCTATAATAATCTCGAATGCAAACATTGTTCCGTCCGAGGCACACGCGAACACTCTCTTCTCAGTATCGGACGCACATATGGATGTAATTTCCCGATTGCTCGCGCATCGATATTCACGAAATTCTCCGGTCAACGGAGTTGTGTATACCCGCAACGCACCGCAGGATGTACCACATACCAGGAGTCGAGATGAATGCAGAAAGCACGCAGATGTTAGAGTAGTTGCTTTTCGTCGCGAGACCATTCTGCTGTGCTCCTCATCACTTCCGCTCTGGTCGAAAGTCGTTCCGGCGGTACCGTCACCGCCGCCGTTACAAGAGAGCGCTGACATGGATGAAGAGATTTCAAATTCTCGGCACGAACCTGCGCCAAACTTTTCACCGTCTAGCTCTTTAATCGTTCGATCGCTTCCAACTAAAAACACGCCATTCCCGAGTTCTTTCGGCAGAAGTGCGACGTCGTCGTATCGACACCCCTTTCTCGCGTGTTCTGCGTTTCTCTTGTGTTCTCCAGATAAAGCATCAACACCGTGTAACTCCCAGCGATAACAGCAACCGTCCGCACCTATAGTAACGACATTTTCGTCATCACTCGTCCATTTTACCCGTCTAACCTTTGACGAGTGTCCCCGAAGCGTCGACACATTTGCGCCTGTATACGTGTCGAAAATCTTGGCACAGTTACCATGCGCGGCCACAAACTTGTGTCCACCGTGTGCAAAACTGACATCACGCACGTTCTTCAATGGAAACTCGCGAGCCTTTTCGAGAGTGTCGCGGTGAATGTAGAACATGCGGAGTTTATCGTTGAAGCCAACGAGGAGAATATGTCCGGACGGATGCAATGCTACTGAAAGTGGCGTCTCTGGGAAGTGCTCACAAAGTTCAAGCGCACAGCTAAAAGCCGACGACTCTGTAGACGTGCTCGTACTAGAGCCGCGATCTGACGACTTTGCGGTCGTCTCTGAATGCACATCACTGGTCGTCAACGCGGTAGAAATGCCACCAAACAACATTTTATTCTTCTCTTTAGTAGACCAGATACGAACGGCGCCGTCAGTGGAACACGTAGCGAGTATCGGTTTCAAAGCGCAATGACTTGCACGCGAGGATGGAGATGGAAGCACAACGTTGTGCGATATCATATTACCACCACATGACGTACTGTTGGCATCTTGATTAAACGTGGAAGAAAACGATATCGTCGAGTTTGTCGCACCGGGTAGTTTCGAGCGTTCAGAAGCTGTGACGCTGAAGTTTTCCCGCAAAAGTACTTGGAACACGTCACTATGCGCGGTACCTTGCAAAGCGCTCTGTTCACAATCGCTGGAAGCTTCCTTCTCGGTCGTTATTTCCCGAACCGATGCGTCTGCATCTGAGACTGCGAGAGTGTAAAGCTCGTTCGTTGGATGGTCCATCCACACGATAAGAGTTTCGCCGCACGGAGAGACGTCCGCAGAAACAATCGCTCCCCTTTCAATGATCCAACGCACTTCTTGCGACTGACAAATACTAGTATCTGTAGTATCTTTGCCACAAACGTCATCGAGTTCTGTACCATCACGCGAGTTACAGTTGCGATTCTTCACATTCTTCTCATCGACCGCGTCTTCATCTACTCCGTCTACCTCACCTTCTTCTTCCTCTTCTTCTTCTTCTTCCGGACTATCTTCATAGGCTTGGTTTTTCCTACGAACAGACCAAACTCGGATTTTACCGTATGGCTCTTTACCCGCGGTAATCTTTCGATCGGCATTTCTGTTATACACGGAAAGGCTTCCGTTAGTTCCGAAAATACAAAAACCTCGTGCGCCGATGGCGCATACGCCCGTTGCGCCAATATTGTAGCTATTATTATTTTGCGCAAAGCAGTTTCGAATAATAAATATCGGTTGCGATTGTTCTAGTATCAACGCTTGTCCACTTTTAAATGCAACAACGACTCTCTCTCCGTTTCCTTTCTCTAACCACGCGTGATCGACTGGTTCATCTCCTTCAAAGGCTTCCCCGAATGGTATTGCGCTGGCGAGTTTGATAACGCCCCGACTCCCCGACGCCGAAGATGCGGCATATAAGTCAGCCTCTGACTTTTGAGGGAGCTTATACATTCTGATCACGCTCATAGCGACAGCTGAAACGGTATTTCTCTCGCGTGGATGAAATTTAAAACTCGCCGGATTGGAGTGTGACGTTGAATGGTTGCGTTGACCGACGCTTATGCGCGGCTCTGGAAGAAAACCAATCACGTGCGACACGTTCGACACCGACGAGGACTTTTTACCCGCAGAGAAAATATCAGAGTAAGCAGACGACGCAGGAAACGGATTGCTCGTCGACAGTTCTTGATTACTATTGATATCACCGTCGTTACTGACGTTGGTGCGCTTCGTCAGATCCGAGAAAGTCCACGAACGCAAGGTCCAATCGTTCTCGTCCGAAACTCTTTGCACTTTCGCTACAATCGAAGCTCCATCGGTTGAAAAACACACCTCCGTGAACGCATACTCACCGAAACATCCACTCATCGAAGCTACTGTTGCACTGGAAGAAGAGCTCGAACTTTTCTTCCCGTCTGTCCCGATCGCGTCTCTCAACGAAAACGTTCTCAACCTCGCGCGCCTTTGCGTCTGTCGATGTATCGCGCACAACACAATCGACGGTCCTATTTCCTCGTCTCCACTCTCTGCAATCGCGAGTAAAGAAGCAGTTTCGCCAGTAAACGTGATCGGTCCGGAAGCAGAAGCAGAAGAAGCAGAAGAAGAAGATACTCCCGCCTCCCTTCTTCGTTGACCACCGCCTTTTCCTCTCTCCTCTTCCTCCTGCTCCAAAAAGTCTTCGCTTCTCTCCCTCGCGCTCCCACCCCCAAAACACTTCTTCGCCGCGATCGCGGTCACTTTCCTCTGCCCGGGCGTCCCGGGCACGAACGCCACTTGCCTCCCGCGTTCGCTCTCCACCAACAACACGCCGTGACCAACCGGAAACGCGCAAAGCGCGTCGTCCAAGAACACAATCGAACGACACACCAAATCGAACGACATCGGCAAACCAAACGCGCCGGACGGTGCCACGCGCGCTTTTACCACCACCGCTCCTCCCGTTTTGTTGTTCTCGTCGTCTTCACGACCCTTGCGGATACTCCCTTCTTCTTCGTTCTTCATTGTATTCGTGCTCTGTTGGGGTGTGTGTCCCCGTCAAAACGAACCGTTTGGCGCTTTTATTAGATACGAAAAAAAAGTTTTTGGTCTATTTTTAGTCGTATTTTAGAGAAACGCAACGCGAACAACAGTTTCCCGAGCGCTCAAAGAAGCGCTTCTGACGTCAGAAGCGATGAAGACGAAACGAAGTGAGTGCTTTTATTCTCTCGTATATCTTATCACTTGGCAAAATCAGCGCTACTGCGACTACTCGAGAGGGTGGTGTCACACAATTTTAAAAGTACTCGTATTTTAGAGAAAAAAATGGCGTTTTTGATCCATACATGCCATAAAACGAAACGAAACCTGTCGTTTGTTTGCACACAAAAGAAGATATCATGTTGCGAACAACAGTTTCCCGTCTCCTCCGGCGGAACGCGGGAACCAACAACGCAGTATTAGGATTAGGAAGCATCAAAAGAAGAAACATCTCGACCGAAGAACAGATGAAACTAGAGCAAGAGATAAACGCGACGTTCGCGGAAGCGAGAGAGGAAATCGAAGCGGCGATGGAGAGCGTCGGGACGACGTATTTCAACGACGACGCGGAAATCGCGAAAGAATTAACCAGAGATTGCGTCGCGAAATACGAGGAGTTGTTGACGAAATGCGAGGGAGATGCGGGGAGGAAGGAGAAAATTCAAAGGAGCATGGGATTGAAAATCGAGCAGTTGAAAGCGGAGTGTAATTTGATCGATACCGCGCACGATGATTAGATTTTTATTAGAAGAGAGAGACAGAGACAGAGACTTTCGGTTGATGAGATGTATTGTTTGTAGTATAAGAAACGTAATGCGATGAGAGCGTAATAATTTGATCGATACCGCGGGCACGATGATTAGATTTAGAAGAGAGAGAGAGACCTGGTGGATGATGTGATGTATTGATTGTAGTATATAAACGTAACGCGTATTGACGATACAATTTGCCTTTTCCCCGGGGGACGAAAACATATCTTCACTTTAAAGAGGCCTCAAAAGTACGCGCAATAATGTCTTCCGTCTGCTTTTCTTTGCGACGAGCGGCGATGTCTTCGTCCTCGTCTCCGTGTTCTTGTTCGACGATCGTGAGAGGCGTGACCTCCTCCTCCTCCTCCTCCCTCGCTTCTTCTTCTTCTTCTTCTCACCAAAAATGGATAACAACGACGGCTTCGTCGTCGTCCAAAAAAGGAGGGACGAAAGTCGTCTGCGCCGCGGAGAGCAGCAGCAGCGGTGGTGGCAAAAGTAGATTTAAACGACGCGACCCTGACGCGAAACCTCCCCCGGCGCCGCTCGGGTCCGGACCACCGATGACCTCGGGAAAAATCTCCGAGCAAATCTTGGAAAAAACGAGAGAAGAAAATCCAGAGGTGGAAGTGATTCCGTTGCAGCAAACGCGGTTCCAAGGCGTGGCGAACATCGACGACGAATCGAGCGAAACGTCGCAATCGAACGTTTTGAAACGAAGAGCTATACTTTTCGCCGGCGACGTGGCTGCATTTTCTGTGTTCGCGACGATTGGCCGTGCGAGTCACGGGGAAGGTTTGAACCCGATCGATATCGTCGGCACGGCGTCGCCGTTTATTCTCGGCTGGGCGGCGGCGTCGTATTTGTTAGGGACCCAAGGCGCGTTCGGCGACAGCAGCCGACGGAGCGGCGTGGATAAACTCGGAAAAATCTTACCCTCGGTTGGGAAAACCATCTTACTCGGCGTCCCAATTGGCGTGATTGTCCGTTCTGTGGCGACTTTCCACGTCCCCGATATCTCTTTCCTGTTCGTTTCGCTCGGTTTCAACGGCGTCGCTTTGCTCCTGTGGCGCGTCAGTTTAAGTTCGGATATTCGCGTCGGAGGAAACAACGGAGACGCGACAAAACCGCGCACCAACAAAAAAGGGAACCCGCTCGAGTTTCTCTCCTTGTTGAGCGGTTTAGTCAAGAGATGGTAATAATAGAACGTAACAGAGTGTAAACGCAAGTGTACTAACATAAGATATCTGAAGAGCACTTTTATTCTGAAACTGAAAAATTGAACGCAACAAGACAGAAGAGAATCCTCCGGTGTCGTCGTCGTCTCTTTCTCTCTCTCTCTCTCTCTTCTGTTATTGATTATTTGAACGAGGAAAACACACGCAAAAAGCAGGCAAAATACTCTCACACATAATTGCCTCTTTCCCCGGGAGAGAAGCATTCTTTCCCCACACTTACTCCTCCTTCTTGAAAGCTTACTCGAAAGAGAGTGCGTGTGTTTAGTGCGCGCGCGCAGAGAGGGTAATAATGGGGTCTTCCTCTAAAGGCGGGAGCATGTCTTTCCAAGAG
>Ga0181595_10003586_pt1 | contig 14726 bp, 14 predicted proteins | sample 041ome_7_FD_145604 | JGI IMG/M metagenome (GOLD analysis project Ga0181595, IMG submission 145604) | Coastal salt marsh microbial communities from the Groves Creek Marsh, Skidaway Island, Georgia - 041401AS metaG (spades assembly) | ecosystem: Environmental > Aquatic > Marine > Intertidal zone...
TTTATGTTGAATATGATTGCAGGGCTTATCGCCTATCAATTGAAGGACTCCAAGCCACAACTGAACATCACAAACGCGGAGTTTAATGCGATTACAGTCATGGCTCGTTAAACCGATCTCAGGTTAAATTATCTGGCAGGCGTGGCGCTACAACTCCCAAGACTCCTCCGGGTTTCAGCGCTTTGTAAAAGTTAGCCAAGGCATGTTTTAACGAGGTTTCGCCATCAAACAGATAGAGCTGATTACGGATAGACAGCACTACATCCACGCTGCCTGCTGGCGCTATGGCTATATCAGCCAAAGGCGCAAAGTCTGTCACTGTGACATTTTTGTAGATGGGGTGCGATGTAAGTTTGGTTTTGAATTCTGCGCGGCCTTTTTGCATATAGTCAGCGCTTAGAAAGGTGAACTTATCGGAATAATGGGCGGCGTAGAGTTTGCCTTTTTCGGCTAGTAGCGGTGCCAGAATTTCGGTATACCAACCGGAACCAGGCCAGACTTCGACTACAGTGCTTTGTGGTGTTACTTCAAAAAACGCCAGTGTTTGTTCTGGCTTACGTGCAGCGTCACGTTTTTTATTTTCTGCGGTGCGGGCTTCATGCTGCAAGGCCTTAGTGAAACTAATCCCCACATCAGCTGTGGCGGCAAAACTGCTTTGACTTAACAGTAAAAACACAGTCACACCTAATACTTTCGCTAGCATATCCAATTCCTTTTACCCTTTATTTTTGTCAACGAGCTCTGAATAAAAGGTAAAGGTATTTCATTGTTTTTGAAAGCTATTTAACTTCAAAAGCATACAAAGCTCAGCATTAATCTGTCGAGGCACAGCAGCACTGCCCTGTGGCCCGACAGATTTGAGCGTCCTGTTGCGCTGCCGTTTTACGATGAGTGCAAGCTACTTTTGTCACTTATACTGCCAGGATAAACCTGTGTCATAACGTGCAGGAAAACCTAACCAACCACTGCTATTTTCCGTCGCTTTCGCTGCGGCATCGGTAGGAGTTGGTGCTAATTTCAAGTACTCACATTGTTTGCTGATGGCTTTAACATGGCAGTCCAGCATCGCCAACGCAAAATGTTTATTGATGTCGTTGATGCTTTGCGCCGACCAACTGGCGTCGTGGTAATGACCAAAATCCAGTTTGTTTTGCCGTGCAACAGCAGGAGCCGGATGAGGAGCAATATTGTGGCGGGCATTGTGATAGGTCAGCATGTATTTACTGTTGCTGTTGCTGTTGCTGTTGCTGCTGTCCTGGCGGCCGGTTTGGTTATACAGCCACTGCATGCCTTCATAACCTGACACATCATCCTGATCTCCAGCAAAGTACAGCATAGGCACTTTGATAGCCGCCAGCGCTTCTACAGAGAACAACTTATGCTGGCCTCCCCAGGGTGCTATGGCGATAGCCGCTTTCCAGGCCGGGTCTACTTTTAACTGGTCCGGAGTTTTCGGGTATTGCCCACCAGCACAACTATTTAGCAACTGCTTTAATGCCGCGTTAGCTGCCTGATCTTTACTGCCAGTAAAAGCCTGCACACTTTGTTCGGTAAAGTTAAAGCAGCCCCCCACTGTATTGATAGCGCCATAACCGCCCATTGAATAACCAATCACAGCGGCAGCATCAGTGTTGATCACGCCTTCTAACGCCTTTGGATGCTGGCGAAAATAAGACAATACAAACTGCTGGTCGCGGGAGCGATGGTACAAAGTAGCTGGAAAACCAGCATAAGGTGCCTTGATAGCATCCACTTCGGCATTGGTCGATTGCGGGTGATCAATAGCGGCCACCACATAACCGTGCGACACTAAATGCTCGGCCAGATAAAACATCAGAGTTCTGTAGCCCACATAACCATGGGACAGCACCACCAGCGGGTATTTTTGATCAGTTTTGGCTTTGGCATCACGCAGTGCATTAGCCTGAATCCTAAAAGGCTGATGGCTTTTGGTCATATTGTCATAAGTCGCTGGCTGCGCTAAAGCACCAGTTGGCAGCGTTTTTTCTGCCGGATACCACAGCTCCAGCAGTAGTTCACGGTCTTGTTTTTGCTGGGTCAGCAGGTTTAATTGCGCCGGGTTGGTGATGCGTAAACTAGTCACACCTACTTGCTGTTTGCCTGTCGCAGCCAGTTGCGGTTGCATTTCAGCTGGTTGTGGCTGATACAACTGCTCTGCGGCTGTTGGCATTGCTGTAGCCTTGGCATCAGCAGAAAATAAACTGCACCCAGCCATCACTGCAGCTGAGGTTAAAAAACATAGAGGAAAGAGGCGCATTCAAGGCTCCTTAAAAAATCACAGAGAGTCTGAGTCAGAATGAATAAAAGCTGCAGCAGGGAGAGCCTGAATATGATGACCCTCTCCCACCGCAGCTTTGGTTTTTAACAGCCGTTACATAAAGCTTTTGGTGAACTCAATACCAAAAAATGCTGGCGCACCCGGGATAAAGCTAGGGAAGCCAAAAGCACCGCCTGTGTTGCCCGCATCCACCAGATATTCTTTGTCAAACAAGTTGCTGGAATACAGAGTCACAGACCAGTGTTGCTGCGTGTTCTCGAGCCCAACACGCAGGCTGGTGAGCTGCACAGCGCCCTGGCTAATATCAAAACCTGCAACTGGAGCGTTAGCTTCTTCAAAGAAAATATCGCTACGGAAACTGTAGATCAACGAGCTATTCAGCTGATATTCGCCGCCCAGTTCGTAGCTATGCATCAGGCCAGTGCCAGCCGTGTATTCCGGCTGCAGGCGGAATCTGTTGCCCGCTAAGTTACCGTTGCTGCTGTCATCATCAATTTTGGCGTCAATCCAGGCCAGGTTGGCAAACCAATCCAGATGGTCTGTTAAGGTAACGCTCAGCTCGGTTTCTATACCGATATTTTTTGCATTACCGGCGTTGGCTGTGTAGGTGTTACCTGCATCATCACGCAGGCTGACCTGGAAGTTCTGATAATCCTGATAAAACATCGATACCGCATAACGCAGCTCGTTGTTCGCCGTGCTGCCTTTGATACCTGCTTCGTAGTTCCAAATATACTCGGCCGGAATTTCGGTCACTCGTGGTACTACGCCCGCAGCACTATTGGCAGAACCTACATCCATCACTTCAGAACGACGGCCTTTTGAGATCGTAGCGTAGACATTCAGCTGCTCGTTCAGGCGATACAACGCATTAAAACGTGGTAACCAGGCGTCAAAGCTGCCTTCTGCACTAAAAATCTGACCATTAGTGGATACCACCGGCAATAGCGGTGCCTTAGCTAACACAGAATTGGCAAAGTTCGACTCATAACGGCTGGTTTTATCTTCCTCGACATAACGTAAACCTGCGGTCAGCTCTAATTGCTCCGTCACGGCATAACTCATATCAGCAAAAATAGAAAAAGCTGTGTTTTCACCAAAGTTTTGGTAGCTGCCCTGATAAGGCAATACCTGCGCCAATCCTTCAGTCAGCACTGGAGTTAAGATATTTACTGTGCCATTGGGGTTAATACAAGGCTGGTTTAACGCCGCTAAACGGCCGATACAGTTCAGGAACACAGATTCTTCGGTGCTGAATGGCACCAATTGAGAGCCATCTTCGTCAAAGTAACTAACGCCAAAGAAGCTATTGAGTTTGTCGCCGCTGTAGTTCAGGCGTAATTCCTGGCTGAATTGATCGCCTACCGCATCTTCGGCAAACTCTAAAAACCAGGCCTGGGTGCCGTCTGCATCAAACACTTCCAGTGAATCAAAACTACGTTTAGCGCTGATGCTGGTGAGCTGCCACTGCTCGCTTAAATCCCAGTTGGCCGTCAGGTTTAAATCTTTCACTGTACGCTCTACGCCTAAATCAGACTTGCCAAATACTTGCTGGGCTAGAGGGCTACCACTGGCTTCGACAAAACTATATGGGCTGGTATCACCGCCTGTAGGCGCAAAACGACGGCTTTTAAAGGCTGTGCCTGTGTCGTTATTTTTTTCATAGTTGTATACCAGATCGACAGTTAAATCTTCATTTGGAGTAAAACGTAAGGATGGGCGAATGCCGGTACGTTCAATGCCATGCAGGTCCGGCTGGTTTTGCGCAATATTGTCGACATAACCATCACGCTCTTTATAAGTAAAAGCTAAACGCCCCTGAACTTTTTCTTCTCCGCCCGTGATAAAGCCATTTACATTTTTCGCAGAAAAATTGCCAGCACCTAAAGTTACTGCAGCTTCAAACTCTTCCTGAGGTTTACGGGTGGTGACGCTTAAAGCCCCCACAGATGCCGCTGTACCAAATAAAGTGGCCTGTGGGCCTTTGACTACTTAAACCCGTTCAATATCAAAGAGTTCAAAGTAAGAACCGCGTGAACGGGAGATATCTGTGCCGTTGTAATAGACAGAAACCCGCGGGGAAGCCTGAGCAGAACCGCTGTCTGAGGTAATACCACGAATGACAAAACCCGGGTTGTTTGGGCTTTGTTCCTGAATAACTAAACCCGGAGTGATATCGGACAACACATCCAAGTCAGCAATACCCAAGTGCTCCAGCATTTCACCGCTAAAAGCCGATACAGTCACGGGTACATCCTGAATGGCCTGAACCCGCTTTTGTGTAGTCACTGTCATACGTTCTATGGCGGCTTCATCGCCTTCTGCCGCTATAACAGTGAACGCACCACTGGCTAAACTTGCCAGCACTAACGAGCTTAACATCTTCTTTTTAAATTGTTTTTGGGTGGAATACGTCATTACTAAAATCCATCTGAGTGAAAGGAACAGCGGATTAAAGTAATGACTCTAAATGACAGGCTAACTACATTTGGCTTACAAGTTGGTTACAGACAAAGAATAGTGATGGTATATAACCAATTCATTTATATGGATTTTCTAATACTGAAACAGCTAAAGTTCAGTTCGGTGTATAAGTTCGATATCCGTAGGCTCAGGCTTTGCAACCCACTTTAATCGCACTGTTCTGTCCATCCTTCGCAATAATGTTATCAGCGCAAAGCAAGCCGCCTCTGTTGCGTATATAGTCAGGTTATAGCTCTGATGTGTTAATGAGGTTTTTTATGAAGCTTTTTCTTGTTGCCATCACCTGCTTACTGCTGAGCTTCAGCTCGCAAAGCTGCATCTTGCGTATGGGTATTGAAACCAGTTTTGCGCCTTATATCCTTCAGAAAACAGAGAGTATTCAGACAACAAAGCATCAACAAAACACAGACAGCTGGAGTGGTTTGAACGTGGAGCTACTCGCCCGGCTGGCAAAAGAAGTGGGTTGTACTCTGGAGTTTATTCATAGCCCCTGGTTAAGATCACTCAAATTAATCGAGCAGGGCGAACTGGATGTATTAAGCCACTTGAGTTACAACGCCGAGCGCAGTCAACACTTTGCTTTTATTGGCCCACACCAGCAGGAAGTGATTTATCTGGTGGGTAAAGCAGAGTCTTTTCCCGGATTAACCAGCCTGGCACAGCTTAAAAGCAGCGGCACATCGGGCATTATTGCCTTACTCAATGGTGCTTATTATGGCGATGAGCTGGACAGCATTTTAAACGATGCGAAAAACCGCACAGGTTTTGTTTTTATCCGAGGTAATGAAGATAAACAGGCGCTGTTACTCAATGGCCGTGTGCATGGTGTGCTGGAAGATATACTGGCGTATCACTATTGGAAAAAGCAGGCTGGTTTGCCAACTGTCGGCTTAGAACCTCTGTTTGAGGTGTATCAAAGCCCGGTGTATTTTGGTTTTAACCGTCTCACACTCAGTCCAGAGCGGATGGAGCAACTGGCGCAAGCCTGGCAGCGGTTATACGATAATGGCGAACTGAGCCTGATCGTTCAGAAGTATCAATTGACAGACTTTCAGTTTAGTTTGCCAGCACCAGCATCACGTCTCCCCTCTGGTGAGTAATCCCCTATAAAACAAAGATAAAAAATCCCCGAACCAAGTCGGGGATTTTTCAGGAGTTATCCGGCTAAAAAAATTACGGCAACACCTTTCTAAACGGCTTCACCACAGAATTGGCATATACACCCGCAGCAATGTAAGGGTCTGCTGCAGCCCAGGCTTTGGCCTGTTCTAACGAATCAAATTGCGCGACTACTAAAGAGCCGGTAAAACCAGCTTCGGCCGGGTCTTCCAAATCAACAGCAGGCAGAGGACCTGCAATCAATAAACGGTCCTGGGCTTTTAATTCCTGCAAACGGGTTAAATGCTGTTCACGCACTTGCTTACGTAGTGGCAGGCTATTTGGCACATCTTCCGAACAAATCATGTAATACATTGGCGACCTCAATGACTGGCGTTTAATTGGCGGCACCTTAGCAGAAGCGCAGCTGCAATCCAAGAGCGCTGCGCCAGAACACGGGCTTAAACTGCGTGCTGAAACTGAGTTTTACGCTCGTTGTAAAAATCGACCATTTGCTGCATCACAGTTTCTTCGTAAGGCTGCAGACTACTTAAAATCATACGTTTTTCGCCGCGGCCTATCACTTCACCGTTTTCAACCAATTCAAAACCTAAACGAGCTAAACCCCTCTTGCCTTCGACAGTTAAGTCATTATGAGCTAAACGCAATTGAGGTGAAGTCGCAGAAAAACGGTCAAACTCCAGCGTCATACTCTCGTAAATGACCAAAGGACGCTGCGCATTAATCATCACCTGATGTTGCTTCATTAACGGCTGCAGAATATGTGGGAAGTTTTGGCCGGAAAAACGAACATAGTCTTTCACTAACGACTCGATATAGGCCAAATTGTGATAGATCTCACCCTGCTGGCGCAAAATCAGATAATTTTTGTTCTGCTGATCACACAAGCGCCATTCATCACCCTGCTGCTCTGAGTGCAACAGCACGTCTGAACTGACCATACCGGCGAAAGTACAATGTAACTTCTGCGCTAAACCGTGTTTGCTGACCATATGGGCAAACAACAAATCACCTGGCACACAGAATCTTTTGCTGTCGGCGTCGTGGATAGGGTTAAAATCTGTAGCCACTTCCTTGGCAAAACGACAGGCCTGCTGGCGGCTAAAACTGACTTGGTTGTTCTGTTCACTAATAAACTGCTGTAAAAACATGGATCCCCATCCTGACGACTATCAAAGTGGTGCAGTGTACCTCAGCAGGCGGGTTGAATTGGTCTAGCCAGTCATCTCGTTGATGATCTGGTTCTGACCAGGCCCACGCCGACGTGAGACAAACAAAAAGTTGCCCTGCGGTTTTTTCGCCTGAGTTTTGGCATCACTGGCTAAAGCGGCCACGTCATGGTGACAGACACATAACCTTGGATCCGGTGACACTACCCCAACCGCCAAACTGAGTAAAGGATAAAACACCTGCTCGCCGCTGCGATTTTGACTGCTGATCCCTCCAGAACGCACATGAACGCTCTCGTAATAAAACAGTACCCGCTCGGCAAACTCATTCAGCACCTGCTGACATAACTCTTGCCAGTTTTTGTTGGTGAAAATCACGACAAAATCATCACCACCGACATGACCAACAAAATGTCCATCAGCGCCAGCAATGCTGGTGAGTAACTCTGCCACCAACTGAATGACTAAATCGCCCTTGCTGTAGCCGTAGGTATCGTTGTAGGGTTTAAAGTCATTTAAATCAAAATAAGCGATATGAAAGCTTTTGCGCCGCTGCAATAAACCGTCAATTTCGCGATAGATAGGCACATTGCCGGGCAATAAAGTCAGGGGGTTGGCGTAACGCGCATTTTGTAATTTGCTTTCGGTGATACGTTTCAGTAAAGCCCGCACTGAGCCTAATCCCAGATACTTTTGCTCACGGGTGACAATAAAATACCAACTGCCCTCGTCGTCCTGATCCGTCACCTGCTGACTGAGCTGATCTAAACTGCAGTGTTCATCTACGATCACCACCTCCTGATCCATCAGCGCTTTCACAGGTTTTTTTTCATACAAAGCCCGGCCATAAGGACTTGAGAACAGTTCAAACAACACCGACTTTTGCACTATCCCCACAGGCTGGTCGTCTTCTACTATTGCAAGGCTTGACCACTGTGGATTTTTGCTAAATACATCAAACAGCTGCGCCACAGTTGTGATACTGGACACCGCAGGCACTGATAACAACAAGGCTCCTACCTGCTCTGTTGAGTTAAGCGGTGTACTGCCCTGATTAGGATTGAGCTGGTAACTGCCGGTGACTACAGAGCTCATCACTGCGTTGGGACGGCCTAATAAATAGCCCTGGCCATAATCGGCGCCCAGCTCCTGACAAAGCAGCAATTCTTCACGAGTTTCAATCCCCTCAGCCACCACAGCTGAGCCTGTACTTTTTGCTAAGGCAATAATACTGCGGACAAACTCTTTTTTGGTCGGGTCGGCATGCACCTGGCTAATAAAGTAGCGATCAATTTTAATCAGGTCGGGTTTGAGTTCAGACCAAAGCTTTAAACCAGAAAAACCACTGCCTAAATCATCAATGGCAATACGAAAACCCAGTTCGCGGTAATGATGCACCGCGTTAATTAATACGGTGGAATCATCCACCTGATACTGCTCTGATAACTCAATAACGACCCGGCTTGGGTTTAACTGGTACTTATCTAACAAAGCCAGAGTTAAACCAGAGGGGTGATCATTGGACAACAACAGCAAAGGATTAACATTGAGATACAAATCGCCCTGCACACCAGCGGCGGCAAAAGCAGCGATACTCAGTTCGCGGCATAACATTTCCAGTTCAGCTAATAACTGACACTGATGCGCCACTTTAAATAACACCAAAGGAGAGTGCAGCGGACTGTCGGATGGGCCACGGATCAGCGCTTCGTAACCTTGTATAAGACCGCTGTTAAAATCCAGTACAGGCTGAAACAGCGGCTGCAACTTGCGCTGCTGTAAAATACTGACCAGTTCTTGCCTGTAACTTTCATCTGTCCACATGGTACTGCGCTCACCCACCCCTTGTTTATAGGCGAAGTGTAAGAAAGCTGTGTGACATTGATATGACGATATACGCTGACGATATCACCTCACGAATAACATGGCGCAGTTTTCGCAGGGGTAATCAACAATAGGGCACCTGCTTGTGGTTATTGTCAGAAATCTGACAGATGACACTACAAAGCAGCTTCATTCACTTGACCCTGAGTGACAGCTTGGGTCTAATAGCGCGCTTTTTTGGGATTGGATGTTTTATTTATGACGACAACACAACTTATAAATCCAGAGTTTACCGGTATGGATGACTTAACTTTGGCTGAAGTGGACACCAAACTAAAAGAACATCAGCAGTTATTACAGGTTTTGTTGCAGTCTCCTGGTAGTGTTTTATCCTATTTGCCACAAAATGATACGACAGCGTTACCAAACAAAACACAGCTTCCCACCGATGCTGAACACCTGTATCAGAGAGCTCTGACATCTGCCGAACAACAAGATTTGCACCAAAGCGCCACGTTGTTCTGCCGCGCGGCTTATCTGGGTCATTTGCCCTCTCAGGTGCAGTTGGCTCACTGCTACCTAAAAGGAGCAGGAGTTCCAAAGTCGGCCGTGTTCGCGCACAGCTGGTTTATTCTGGCTGAGTTACAGCAGGACAGTACAGCACAACAGGCATGTACAGTACTGCGTAAACATTTAACAGTTCTGGATCAACAGCAAGCTCAACAATTAGCTGCTGAACGTTTTGAAAAAATAACCTTGCAAAACAATAAGTAAAAAATCGCCTTTGAATGAAGAGTAAAAAACAGCCAAAAACTTTGAAAAAAGAGCTTGCTTTTTAAACAACAGAAAACTACTGTATATCCATACACTGTACATGCAAACAGTATTGGGGCATCGCCATGTTGAATTTAAATAAAGCAGTTCATACCTACCCTTCACTGGGCCAAAACCAATTACAGCATAAAAGCGGTCAAACCGCGTTTTATCAAAAATTACAGATCACTGCAGGCCAATTGGCATTGCCTGAATTGCTATTTATTATTCAGCAGCACCAACAACAATCAGGCTGGGTGCTGTTATTGGCACCTAACCAGCTACCGGACAAATCTACCTTCACAGGCTTTGATGTAGACATGTCCAAAGTACTGGTGATCCAGCAAAAACAAATCAGCAATATCCATACAGTACTCAGCGATGCGTTAAGCAGCAGCACCTGCAGCGCTGTGGTTGTCTGGCAGGATCAGTTCAGTGAGAGCTCACTGCAGCATTATCAGCAACTTGCAGAGCAACATCAAACTAGCTTTTATCAGTTAAGCAGCAATGCAGTGCAAGCCCAGATCACCAATACACGTATTGCGGTAAGTCACTAATTCAGGCCTAAAGCCAGCTAAAGATACAACTGGCTTGGCCCTGACTGTCATTTTGCTTACACTAGGGCCTGATTAAGGTTTTTGTTGATGGTTTTTTGGAAGCTTTGTAATGAAGTTTTCATTGAAGCATGAAAAGCAGAGTGAGTATTCAATTGGCAGGCGTATTGTCATCTTTATGTTATTGCGGTTCAGGTAAAACCTTTGCAACCTGTTGTGAGCCACTGATCTGTGGTCAGACCTTTGCACAAAACCCACAACAACTGATGCGGTCTCGTTACAGCGCCTATTGCCATCATGATAAAAATCCGCAGTGTTACCACTACATTCTGCAGACTTATCATTCAAAGGCTCGCTCTGAACACAATCTGGCTGATATTGCCAGCTTCGCTCAAGCTGTGCGTTTTGTCGGTTTGAAGATCATCGACGATACCAGGCTCAGTGCAAGCCAGGTTCACTTTATAGCCTCTTATCTGGTCGGCGATAAGCTGGAATTATTGGATGAAGTGTCCGATTTTGAGCTGGAGCAAGGCCACTGGATGTATAGCAGTGGTGTATTAACAGAACATCCTGCCACTCGGATATCCCGTAATGACACCTGCCCTTGCGGCAGTGGCCTTAAATTTAAAAAATGTCAGCATCAAAGGTAACCAAACTTTATCAGGCATGCAGTTGATTTAAAATCTCATACAAAGCGGTAGGATCAGATACCATCATCTCTGGTTTTTGCTGAACCAAGTGACGTCTTGCATGCAAACTTAAACCAGATTTCACCTCATCCGGCAGTTTCTGTTTATTGTCTTCCATCACCAAAGGCGCCCCTTGTAAGCACTGCATTAAATGCAAAGCGACAGCACCACCTTGCTGAAAAGCTGTGGCTTGCTGTTTTAAATGCACTTCATCTTCAGGTAAAAATGCAAAAGGCCGCGCTTGTTGTATGCCCAGTTGCTGATAAAGATCAGGTTGAAATCTGGCGCTTTGTGTATCAGGCGTATAAAACTGCGCAAACTCTTCCACTGCAGGCGATAAAAATGCCAGCCAGAGTGAAAAATCACTCAGTCTGTGTTGTTGTATCGCCTCGTTTAACCGGACTCCGGTTTGCCACTCATTAATCAGCATAAAATCTGCACAAAAACATCCCATTGCTTGCTTTATCGGCAGTCAGACAAAAAAGTTGAGTAATTTCCTTTACATCAAAATGTTTTTTGATAAGATGCGCACCACACTTGTGGAGGGGTTCCCGAGTGGCCAAAGGGATCAGACTGTAAATCTGCCGGCACTGCCTTCGAAGGTTCGAATCCTTCCCCCTCCACCATTCTCTTCCTGCGTTAAAGTTCCAGAATAAGTCGCTAAATTTTCCTTGCTAAAATCCAACATATTATCAACACTTGCGATAATTGAATCGATAGGTTTGCTGAATGTCGTACAAAACTCTCGAAAATCTTCGAGTCCTTATTGTTGATGACCAACGTCCTTTCCAGTTATTGCTCAAAGGCATACTGTATTCGATGGGTGCCACTAATATCGCCTTTGTAATGACAGGTGAACAGGCCTTGTGGAAATGTATGCATGGCTCTTACGACGTGTTGTTCGTCGATTACAACTTAGGTTCAGGAAAAAACGGTCGTCAGTTACTGGAAGATTTACGCGAGAAAAAACTGCTTCATCCAGCTGCTGTTTATATGATAGTGACAGGTGAAAATCAGGTCCCTATGGTTGTAGGTGCAATAGAAGCAGAACCTGATGATTACATAATCAAACCTTTTTCACAGAGTGTCTTACGCACCCGTCTGGTTAAAATTCAAAACCGAAAGAAACAGCTGGCGCCGATTTATCAGGCCATGTTTGATGATCAACCTGAACTGGTGATCGAAGCCTGTAAACAAGAACGTGAACAAGCGGGTCGTTATCATTCATTATGTGGTCGTATTCAGGCTGAAACTCATTTAAAACTCAAACAATACGATGAAGCCGAAGTCTTGCTCTCTGAGACCTTATCATTCAGTCGTACCAACTGGGCTTTATTACTTCAGGCGCGTTTATGTTTTGAACAAGGGCGTTTTGAGGAAAGTCTTGAGCTGTGTAATGAAGCTATAGACACCAACAGGTATTTTGCTGAAGCTTTTGACCTCAAAGCACGTAATCTGCTCGCTCAGGGCTTGATGGCTGAAGCTATGGAAGTGATATCACAAGCCATTGTTATTTCTCCATTTTCTATCAGCAGGCAAAACTTGTTAATGGACATAGCCCGGGATATGGATGATGTGGCCAGTCTGGTGCAAGCCAGTAAACAAATCTACGAAATTACCCGTCGTGCGGCTCGTCAGGAAGTGGTGCATTTACTGAATTACATCCGTACAGTGATAGATGCCGCCTCACGCTCCGAAGACTTGAATCAGCGTAATAAATACCAACAGGAAGCCTTGTTGGCGATTCACAGAGCCAAGCGGGAAGATACTGTGATTCGTGACTTTGACTTTGAATTGTTTGAAACCTTATGCCAGGCACGTTTGGAATCTTTAAGTGGCCAGCAGTATTTAGCTAAAAAAACCTACGCCACAGTGTCGGATCGGGTAGCTGCGCAAATGGCCCCTCAAATCGATCCAGATAATCCAGACGAAATACCACCTATTCCTCATTGTGCAGCAGACGCAGTGTTGTTACTAAACCAAATAGGTGAGTTTGAACAGGCATCTGCACTGACTCAAAATCTGAATAAAGTGAATGGAGCCATAGATCCAATACTACAAAAGCTATTTAGTGAGCAGCAAAACCGCTCTTTGAGCCGTCAAGCGAGCTTTAATGAATTAAATAAGCAAGGTATTCAGTTCTACAAGGAAAGCAATTACGAGCAAGCGTTGCTCTGTTTTGAGCAAGCACTTGAAGTCGCTCCAATGAATACAGGTAGTGCATTGAACTTCATACAAACAGCAATACAAATGATGGCCGATCCGAAACGAAAAAAACCTTTAGAGTTGGTTGAGAAATGCCGCAAGACCTTCCGGGTGGTCGACAATATGCCGCTGCCCGAACACCATAAAGTGCGACATCAGGAATTATTGCAACAGTTTAATAAACTCAAAGAAGAAAAACGCTACAGCCGCTAAAACGCATTTTGGCGGCTGCAAATGAGCTGCTCTTTAGTAGTCCAGTTGCTGACTTAAATCATTGAGCAAAGCACTGGCTCCCAAACGCATCAACTGAGCTGTGGCCACTTCACCCGTCAATTCCTCAAACAGACTGACCAGCTTTAACGCGAATTCCACTGAACGTACACCACCTGAAGCTTTAAAACCCACAGGTCGCTCAGAGGCCGCAATCACTGCTAGCATAATACGTGCAGCTTCTTCTGTTACACCCACTTTGACTTTACCAGTAGAGGTTTTGACAAAGTCAGCACCGGATCCGACCACCAACTCTGTTGCTTTACTGATTTGCTGACAGGTCACCAACTCACCTGATTCAATAATAATTTTCAGACACACACCGGTAGTCGCCTGACGCACTGCGGCTAAAAACTCACGGACCAGCTGTGTTTGTCCGGACAATAACGCCTGATAAGGCAATACACAGTCAATTTCATCTGCTCCCGCTATCAAAGCCGCTTTAATTTGGTCCAAAACCTGTGATAAAGGTAAAGCTCCAGAGGGAAAATTCACCACTGTCGCCAGCTTTATCGCGTACTGGTTTTTCTGCAGAAAATCTTTGACCTGAGTCAGATACTGTGGGTACACACATACAGCAGCAGGTAAGACGGCGGCCCCCGCCAGATCCTGTTCCAGCCATTGCTGCATAGCCGCAGCATCATCCTGATCATTTAAACGGGTTAAATCCACCAGCTTCATCAGCTGTTGTATACGCAGAGGGTTCGTCATGCTGTTGTCCTGAAAAAAGAATAGTGGCTCTGAGTGGCCAATTTATTGTTGATCCGGCTCACAGGAAAAGTGAGTTGCGGCGAATTAAAACAGAAAACAGGCTGTACTGGGAAGAGCACACAAGACTTTGCCAGGGACAAAATGCAAAGCAAAGTGCACAGATCAAAAAAAACAGCAATAAAATGGAATTTTTTCAGCAACGAGCAGTCTTACACCATGAATCATGTTTCCATTCTCCCAAGAAGTAAACTTTGCCGGTCCTGTGACCGGCTTTCTTTTTTTTACCCCTGAAAAAACAACAAAACCCCAAAAATTTATAGCTTCATCCAGTGCTGGTTTTGTTTTAACCAGAGCCGTGCTTTGGCCGCATCACTGTTAAATCTGGCGACTAAAGTCCAGAAATTTTTACTGTGGTTCATATGTACCAGATGCGCCAGCTCGTGTACAACGACGTAACGAGCAACCCACTGAGGAGCCATCAATAAGCGCCAGTTGAAGCTTAGTACCCCAGCAGAGTCACAACTGCCCCACTTGGCCTTAAAATTACAAATACGCACCGCGCTGCTTTGAAGCGCCATACGTTGTTGTT
>Ga0181595_10003588_pt1 | contig 14722 bp, 13 predicted proteins | sample 041ome_7_FD_145604 | JGI IMG/M metagenome (GOLD analysis project Ga0181595, IMG submission 145604) | Coastal salt marsh microbial communities from the Groves Creek Marsh, Skidaway Island, Georgia - 041401AS metaG (spades assembly) | ecosystem: Environmental > Aquatic > Marine > Intertidal zone...
ACTAGGCGAGGCACAGTATAGGTGCAAGTTTATTTTTTGAACAAAATTTAAGCTTCTGAAAAATAAAGACTTATATATTTGAAGAATGAAACACAGCGACTGTTAAGGCCGCTGTTTTGAAAAGGCTTTACGCGAGCACTGAAGCCAAAGCTTTCTGCCAGCCGCTTAGCAACTGCTGGCGTTTTTCAGACGACATTTGTGGTAAAAACTGTTGCGCATCAGAACTAAACTGCACATCGGCCAGACTTTCAAACCAGCCCAGTGCTACTGCGGCCAATACCGAAGCGCCATAAGCTGAGGCTTCGTTTTGACTGGGTTTAAGCACAGATAAATTCAACACATCAGCCAGATGCTGGCAGAGCCAGTTATTCGCCACCATGCCGCCATCAATTTGCAGCTGCTCTGCTTTGGCTCCATCAGCCAGCATGGCAGAGAGTAAATCAGCCGTTTGATACACCACAGCTTCCAAAGCGGCTCGGGCTAAATGCGCTTTGCCCGTACCCAGCGTCATACCAACCAAAGCAGCACGGGCTTCAGGTTGCCAATGTGGTGCAGCTAAACCAGTAAAAGCCGGTACTAAATACACACCGCCGTTATCCGGCAGGCTTAGCGCCAAAGCTTCAGTGTCACTGGCTTGTTGAATCACACCCAACTGATCCCTTAGCCATTTGACCGCAGCACCAGCCACAAAAATGGCGCCCTCTAACGCATAAAAAGTCTGGCCCTGCACGGTAAAAGCCACAGTGGTCAGTAATCTATGTTTGGAAAATAACGGGCTGCAGCCGGTATTTAACAAAGCAAAACAGCCAGTGCCATAAGTGCTTTTTAACGACCCAGCGCTAATACAACCCTGGCCTATAGCCGCAGCTTGTTGGTCGCCCACCAGCGCCAGCACAGGCAAGGCTAAACCAAATAAGCGGGTATCACAAAGGCCATACATATCAGCGCTTTGTTTCACCTGCGGCAGAATTTGCTCTGGTACGCCAAACAACTGCAGCAGTTCCTGATCCCAATTTAAACTTTGAATATTCAGCAATAAAGTACGGCTGGCGTTGGTGCTGTCTGTGGCATGCACTTGCCCCGCAGTTAAACGCCAGAGCAAAAAACTATCGATAGTGCCAAAGGCCAGTTCATTGTCGGCCAGCGCCTGCTGCACCTCTGTATTGTGAGTAAGTAACCACTGAATTTTGCTGGCGGAAAAATAAGGGTCAAGCAGCAAACCGGTTTTTTGCTGCACCCAATCTTCATGCCCTTGCTCTTTCAGCTCTTGGCAATAGTCTGCTGTGCGTCTGTCTTGCCAGACAATAGCAGGGGCCAGCACTTTGTCTTTAGCTTTATGCCACAGCACTGTGGTTTCGCGCTGATTACTGATACTGACACCCAGCACTTCAATCCCCAGCTGCACCGCCTGCGCCAACACCTGCCGACACACCTTCAGCACCGACAACCAAATCAGCTCTGCGTCTTGTTCCACCCAGCCTTGCTGCGGATAAACACAATCCAGCTCCTGCTGCGCCACAGCCAATACCTTGCCGTCACGGTTAAATAACAAAGCGCGGCTGGAAGAGGTTCCCTGGTCTATAGATAAAATGGCTTGCTGGCGCATAGATGGCTCTTAGAATAGTGTGGATAGCTCTAGCCTAGCTGGGCCTGATGCAGTTGGGAAGAGGTAACAAGAGGCTGTTCTGGCATTCCGCCAGATGAGCTGTCATAGTTTGTGGGCATCTGGTGAAGATTATGAATACATTAAAAAGCGTTAATCATTTGGCAACACCAATAAACGCTCGCTTCGCCAGACTCGAACCACATTGATACTGTCTGCCGCACGCAGATAAATCAGCCGAAAAGGTGGATGGATTAATTCTCTGATATGCTCCTGATTAAATTCAGGAACTTTGCGCCCAGAATCAGGATGGCTCTGCAACTGCGCTATAAGCCTCAGGATATCCCTGACAAAACGAATTCCAATTTCAGGCACACCCAATTCAGAATAGTGGGTTTTAATGTCCTGCAAATCCTTTAAAGCAGAACGGGAAAAACTGATTTTCACTCTTCAACACCCAAAAGTCTGCGGGCTTCATCCAGACTGACTGTATTACCTTCACGAATATCAGCTAAGCCTTGCACTACAGCTTTTACAAACTGTAATTCTTCCGCCGTTTTTTCATAGTCATCCAGCCCTTGAACCACAGCTACACCGCGCCCTCTGCTGGTCAGAAGAATGGGTCTGTGTGTATCGTTGGTGCGCCCCACTACCTTGCCTGGGTTTATTTTCAGATCGGATAAAGGGATCACATCTTCAGAAAATTTTGTATACATAGCGAAAAACCTCGGATGGGCAGAAGACCCAACTAACAGCACCTGTTTACTGGTGCCGTTAAGAATAGCATTAGTGAGCAAAATCCGACAACAAGATAGCCAGAACCCAAGATTAGACTATCCGGTCGTCATTCAAAAACTACGGCGACCCAAAGGCCGCCGTAGTTTTATCTTCACAATTTGCTTCAACAACAGCGCTATCATATAGTCAGATCGAAACGATCCAGCGTCATCACCTTGGTCCAGGCGGCAACAAAGTCTTTCGTGAACTTCGCCTTGCCATCGTTGGCGGCGTAGATCTCGGCGATAGCACGCAGCTCGCAATGCGAACCAAATATTGGTAAAGCTTTAGGGACAGGGGGCTAAGTTCACAGATCTATGTAGTCATACGGCCTTGCTTGAGTGCCTTAAGTACACTATATTTTGTACGTTATTTAGTACTTAAAAGGGTTTTATTGTGGCACGTCTCCGTCTTGATCAGGACATCCAACCTCTTTCTGAATTCAGATCCAGTGTTGCTTCTTATATCCGGCAGATTAACGAAACCCGCCGTCCTTTAGTCATTACGCAGCATGGAAAAGGCGTCGCTGTGCTGTTGGACGTTGCTGAATATGAAGCTATGCAGGAAAAAATTGAACTGTTGGAAGAGCTGCGTACTGCTGAAACTCAATTGGGTTCAGGTGCAGGAGTATCGAATGAAGATGCCCTTAGTTTGCTGCTAGCACGGTTGAAAAAATGAATGTGTGGTCTGGTCGCTGTTGGGTTTGAGTTAAATTTTATTATCGAGCACTTTTTTGATTTACTTAGCGATAGACTGTTTATCCTAGATAAAACCTAGTTTCTTCATATTGAGCACACCACTTCCCACTATGAATTTTGCTAACAATGTTTAAATTACCTTTTAATCTTTTCAGTTGCTCAGCATTTAAGTACCCGCTACGAACAAGCCTCTTCCAAGCTTCAGGATAAAACGTAGCAACTATAAATCCTACAAAAGAAAAAGGAGTCATGATTTTCTTCACAGGTATCCTTGATTCATTATCATGCCCTATGTGAAGGTGGGTAACTGGATGATGTGTTGGATGATATTGATCGGGATGAATATCAAGCCTCACCGGGGTTGAAACTTTAAATGAACTTTCTGTATCAAGGTAATCACTATAATCTTTGTCTATTCCTTCTTCGATCAGAGACATTGATTCTGCTTCGCTATAGCCATCTCTTATAAGGTTTTTCAATGAATCTTGTTGAAACTCTTCTTGGGTAAGTAAATTTGCAAATGGCGACATCATGTACTTAAAACTATCCTCTTTAAAAAAGAAAAGACTTTGGTCATCAATTTTCAACTGATACCAGTACATCTCGTTGTGCATATTCCATTGTTCGTAATAACTTAACTCTCGAAGTCTTGAAATATAGTCGGATGGCAGTGTCATTCGATGATTCGAATGTATTAATAGGCCACTTTCTTCCAACAAACTCTTTGAGTCTGCAATCGATTGAAGAAAAGCATTAGTGCTCATTGTTTGCTCCGACGCGCCAGCATTTCCTCATACATCCGTTCTAGTTCTTCAGCTCCACCAACCTCTTCAAGCATTTTTTTGAGCTTGAGAATTTCTTTGTCACTCTCGGGCGTTTTTCTCTTTAAATCCGTTTCAATTCTTTCAACCTCATTTTGTGATGGATAATCAAATTGGATCTGAGGACAAAATCTTTTTGCTTTATCAATTTCTTCAAACAGGCTTGCGGGTGCATTAGAATAACCAGTGAGGGAAAGCCAACCTTTAGTCCTAGTCATTGCGGTGAAAAGCAAATTTCGGTTTCGAGTATTTAAGTTGTGGCAAACATAATCACATCCAATCACATAAACAGAATAAGCCTCATTTCCTTTGGCCTTATGGACGGTACTTAACGTTACCCTCCCTTTAACATGAAAATCACCTATTGAGTACTTGTTTGCATGTGTATTATTCGTCTCAATTTTATGAGCAGACAAGAAGTTCGTTAGTCGATTAAAATAATTGGTACATGCTCGATCATCCAAACATATTACAAGTATGTCTTCTTCTAAAAGCCCCTCTTGCTTAATATCTAATGCAATTTTATTCGCAACGTAAGCGACCTCTTCATCTACATCATTAAAGCCGAGAGTCGTTTTAATTAAACTGTTAGGCTCCTCTGCTATGAGTGTGGGCGATTTATCAGAGCTACGCTGTACGATGACCTTTTCATTCGGTAGAAAATTGCCTTCTTGCCGACTTAAAACCTCGTAACCCAAGTTTTTCCAAAGCTCAACCGACTCAATTTTCTGAACTTGTCTTTGTCCATAGACGCCAAGACCTACGGAGTGCGCTGTAACTAAAACTGATAGCGGTGTTCGATAACAAGTTTCTAAGAAGTCATCTTGTAAAAAGTCTAAATTGCTACCCTCACCAAAAATCTCTCTGGCATTCGGTACCCTCTTCTGAAAAATATTTTGGAATACGTCGGCACCAAACGTAACTCGGTTATTCTTCGCAAGCTTCGTGCATAGCAATAAGTAACTTTTGGAATAATCTTGCGCTTCATCGACAAAAACGAAATCGTACATAGGTCGAATATCAGCCAAGTCGAGTAGCTGTTGACATGCAAACGCAAAAGGCTCCATTCCCATAGGGGCTAAACGCTGGGCCGCAGGCAATGTTAAAGGACTTACACCATGAGCAATACATGCATTGTAATAAACTCCTGCGTTAGACGCGCCTCCCCATGCGTGAAGTACTTTCACACAATCTAGATAACTCATATCATCATGAAACTCTCTGTAAAACCTGTGTATTAATCGCTTCACATGCTGATATAAACTTTTTGTACTGAATGTGTACAGCACTGATAAAGATCGATCTTTCTCCCTCAATAATGTCTGAACAACTTTCATTGTTAAAATGACTGTTTTACCAGACCCCGCTAGCCCACGAATTCGGTGCGGTCCTTCAACTGCAGGTATATACCCATCTTGTTGGCTACTGTCGAATTTCAAAATTTTTGATTCTGCTTCATGTATTTTTGCCACTTTTGTATCTTTACTGAACTCTTCTACATGTCTTTCAGCTGGCCTTAAGAGGCCTTTTGCTCCTTGCAACGAAGAAATCGACTCTTCAATCAGCGACTGAGGTACAACGGCTTTTTGCATTGAGAAGAATGAAATGAAGTCAGCTTTTGAATTCACAAGTGGATGAACAGTTTGTAAGAACTCGATTTTTTCCAGATGACGCGCAAGTAATAGAGACTTCACTGGAATCGCAAGTCCCATTAATCCTGAGCGCAGCTTATCGTTTTTAAAAAGCTTTGAGGTAATGTGACCTGCAACCTTGTCAAGCTTTGCATCTTCTATTTTAATCGCTTTCTGATCAGCTCGAATAAGTTCACTCGAATAGATGATAAAAATCCCATGATTTGGGCTTACCACCAAAACCTGAGTCATGACAACAGCATCGTTATCGTCTTTGTATAAGGGAAACTCTAGAAAAATTGACGCATCTTGGAGGCTGAGTGAAGTTTCGTGATCTTTCAAAGTCTGAATTATGTATTTAATCTCAGGATTTTTTTCAAGATCGAAACTTCTAGGAATGATATTCATATAAACCCACTTTCGCACGATAAGCCTGTCGCTTCTCATGCATATGCTTAAATGTCAGATTTTATCTTACTAGATGAACCTGAAATTGAAAACAGCAATGGCCGCATATAGCGGCAGCAAAAATAGCGGACAAAAATCAATAACTCATTGTTTTTAAACATTATCAACCAAAACACTCTATTCAATGCGTTAGTTCGGGCACAAATGATAATAACCTCGTTATCAACAAGCTTAAGTCCTGAAGACTTTGTACTTTTTCTTTTTTAGTCTGGTGAGTACAACTGTAGTTGATTCACCAGTTTCATTGGCAATAGCGCTAGTTTATGTTAGCTACATTTTTGTTGAGGCAGGCAGGTCATTTTTACTTGTAACCTGACGAATTATCTCAGCTGCTTACTACATACCAAACACCAGTAACTGCGTAATGAGCGATCAAAAGTGAGTGCGGGAGGCGCGAACGGGCGAACGTAGTAGTTGGTGGTGGTTGGGCTGGTTCGGAGAGCGGTTTGTTTTGGTTTGAGGCTTGAAGAATCAGTGAAATTAAGATGGGATTGAGGATGCGGATGGCAAACTGGGGTCAGAGCAAATTTGCTTCGCAAATCTTGATCTGACCCCTTCGTAACGCGCCATTCCCCCTTAAAAACGACAAACCCGGCGTAAGCCGGGTTTGTTTTTTTAGGGGGATGTGCGCGTCACATCATACCGTCTTTTAAGCACCCTAACTCGTTGATATTGCATAAATAAAGGCTTGCAGAGATAATTGCTGCATACATGACTGTCTACTTTTATGTCTACAAGCCGCATTAATGAAAACTAAAACACCTAAAAATACCCACTTAAAACTTAGAGGAAACGTCTGGTGGTATCAGCGCCGAGTTCCACTTACTATGAAGCGCCTTTACCCTGACAGGGATAAGTTTGAATTCAGCCTTGGAACATCTGATGTTAATGTTGCAAGAAAGCTGCGCGATAAATTTAACGGCGAGCTAGCACACAATAGCCTGACAGCGACTAATGAAAACGCTAAGCGCTTTAGAGATATAGTCAGAGAAATGACTCAAGAAAAGCTGAGCAATCCAGATTGGGACGCATGGGTAGACCCTGACACTCTTAAGGCTCGAAAAGACTTTGTGACTCTCGAAGCATACGAAACCGTCAACGGAAAGCGCGACCATTCAACACTTTACGCTTTTAGCTTCAGAGAAGCGCTAGCCGAGTGGATTAGAGGCCGTGGCATTCAGAAAACTAAAGATACAGTGAAAAAGTCGGAGCAGTCATTAGGGTTGTTTCTGGACTATCACAATGTTGTTGATTTACCAATCACTCAGATAACCAGACGCATGGCTTATGACTTCTTGCGCGATTTAGAGCAGCGTAATGCCAAAACGACATGCCAAGCACACATCAGTAGATTAAAGATGGTCTGGAAGCATGCAAAAGACCTTGGAGAAATCGACGGTGACAATCCTTTCGCTGAACACACCTACACAGGGGAATCAGAAGACAACAAGTATCAGATGTATTCACCTGATGAACTCAAGCAAATAATGCACCTTCTTAGCCAGCATCCTGATAAATACAAACTACTGGTAGAACTTGGGATTTTTACAGGATGTCGCATAAGTGAGCTTTGCGGCTTGAAGAAGTCCAACTTGATGAAGTTAGGTGATGTCAGTTACATCTTTATTGAAACAGGCAAAACAAGCGCCGCAACACGAAACGTACCGCTAAATAAAGAACTTGCAGACGCGCTGTGGCATGAAGCAAAACAACTATCTGATGATGACCCCTTACTTGGTATGACAGGTAAAGCTGCAAGCCGTTGGTTCTCAAACTTCAAGACAGCTAATATCACCAAAGACAGGACAAAGGCTTTTCACTCGTTCAGGGTTATGTTTATCACAGCACTTAAACGTAGTGATGTCTCAGAGTATATGTCAGCTGAAATTGTTGGTCATGAGCGAGGGAGAACTATGTCTTATGGTTATTACGCTAAGGACAGTGAAATCCACAAGCTACATGAATGTACAGAACGTGCAGCGACTTACATAAAGAATAACTGGCTTTAATCTGTAACACGTTTTGATGCCGTTCAGGGCATTTTTACCGGAAAAATTGGAGAGGGTTTCGACTTGTACATACCTAGCGAAATCCCCCCCTGCCCCCTACACATCAAGCCCAAACGCTCTGAGTTTAGCTTGAGGTATAAAGCTCTATTAATGACTGCAGCTCAACATATATCCCCCTTGATTCCAGCTGATTTTCACGTGCATAAAAAAATCTCTTTATCAAAGACGTTCTGACTTCGTTATCAGCATGATGGAACTCTCGATGACAATTTGGACATAGTGAAAGAATATTTTCAGGAACGTCAAGACTCACCATAAAGCTATCTTGGTACTCCATTGGAATAAAGTGATGAGCCTCCATGAATGGCTTACCGCTTGCTTTGGATACAAAGGTATTATGCAAAGCATCAACTTCACACTTGTATGCGGCATTCTTCAAAGCTATTGCTGAAATAGCCGGATCTCGCGGCCAAACCGAGGATGGAGCAACACTCTCCTTTTTTATCTTTTTCGCTAACGGACCAAAACCAAGCTCTGGAATAGCAGTAGATTGTATCGAATCTTGAAATGTTTCTTCAGAGTCAACCTGTTCATTCACCAAACGTGGCTCACTGACAATCCTGACTGGCGAAGGTCTAATAGTGTACCCAGAGTTAGAAATCCTCGAAAGATAACCGACAGGCCCTCCAAACGATTCAAAACGGTCTTCTCTTACTCTATAAACGCTTCCACTTGGTCTAAATTTCGGAGCGTACCCAATGTCAGCCTTGAACTGATGCCAACTTAGATTAATCTCCTTCGTTTCGAAAAAGAACACATAAGGAAAGTGCTTACTACCCCAAAGAAAATCAGATAATTCAGGCATGTGTTCACGCCAAAAACTTTTTACACGACATAGAGCAGGCATTTCACCATTCCCGCCTGTCGTCTTTACTAGCAGCATCACGTCATCATTATTCAAGTTTTTGATGACACTCTTGGCACCATCAGGCACGCCCCAAGCATTACAGAATCCGCTTGGAAACTCCCTATTTAACTCAACACTTGCGACGTCGCGTAGGTGAACAGGAATATGTTCAACAATCTGGTCAATAGCGACGCTACCAAATACCGTTTTAGGAAAATCTCTGTTAGCCCCCTGTAGACCAACGTCATGAAAAAAAATCTGCATTACACGTTCCTTTGCCAGCACCTGACTTATGAGTTTGATTTATATCGGATTAACTTGCAACGTTCGTAACTGTCGCACCACCAAAACCACAAACGTTCAAGAAATTATAAGAAATTGAATACAGATATTGACCGTTCAAATTCCGTTCATTTAACATATGCTCATCATCATCTTAAAGATTATTGAACGGGGTTTGTTATGGGTTTGCGTGTTGGTTATGCTCGGGTATCTACTACAGGACAGAAGCTTGATGTTCAGCTAGAGGCCCTTAAAGGCTGTGACAAGATATTCCAAGAGAAGGTATCAGCGACCAGCCATAAGCGGCCAGAACTAGACAAGATGCTGTCTTATGTACGAGAAGGTGATGTGGTAGTCATTACCAAACTAGACCGCCTAGGCCGCTCTGTGGTCGATCTGAGCAACATAGCGAAAGATTTAGAGAGTCGCGGCGTAGGTCTGGAAGTCATTGACCAGAAGATTGACACAACGACCAGTGTAGGTAAGCTCATGTTCAATATGATTGCCGCTGTTGCTGAGTTTGAGTTATCGCTACGCCATGAGCGTCAAATGGATGGTATAGCATCAGCCAAAGAGAAAGGCGTACAGTTTGGCCGCAAGAAGTCTATCGATAGGGATGCGGTACTATCATTGCACCAGCAGGGGTTATCTATGGGAGCCATTGCCAAGGAGTTAAAGGTTAGCAAAGGCTCTGTGCATGGGATTATTAGAGGCGTTTAGTTACGTCCGTAGGTAAAAGCATTCTGCTAAAAAGCTCCATCTTCGTACCGATAAATCGTTGTAAAACATTAGAAGGCAGCGTACTGTAAAGTAATTATTTTTCCTAAGAACAGGTAATTACTGAGGTTACATGAAAAGTTCATTCCCCGGACATTTTAAAGAGAGTGAGAGAGATTTAAGAGGGATATGGGATTCTTCACTTTTTGTTTTTGACGCTAATATTTTACTCAATCTTTACCGATATTCAGACACCACACGTAATGAATTTTTGCGTCTTTTGACAAAAATAAAAAACAGGTCGTGGATTCCGCATAGGTCAGCGGAAGAGTATCTAAATAACCGCTTGACAGTAATCGATCAGCAAGAGAAATCGTATGATGAAACCGAGAATTTAATTCGCACCTTGCGCCGTGATTTGGAGAACTCCCGTCAACATCCTTTTGTGAGTGCGGGTGTTATGGAAAAAGCCAGTGGTGTGTTCGATGAGTTATGTGATGAACTAAAAAATAATAAGTCTGTGCATACTAGCCGTATCAGTAATGATGAGATTAAAGACGCTATTGCAAATATATTCGAGGGGCGAGTTGGACTGCCCTATGATGAAGAGCAACTGAATAAACTGACTACAGAAGGTGAAGAACGTTATAAGCAAAAAATACCTCCTGGGTTTAAAGATATATCAAAGTCTGGCGACAACGATGTTCTCTCGGAAAGATACCGGAAGTATGGAGACTTAATTGTCTGGATGCAGGTAATTGACAAAGCTATTGAAATAAAAAAAGGCGTCGTTTTTGTAACTGATGACAAAAAAGAAGATTGGTGGGAGAGATTCAAAGGAAAAACAGTAGGCCCTCGCCCTGAGCTTGTTAAGGAGTTCAAAGATAAATCGAGTCAAACGTTTCTTATGTACCAAGCTGACCGTTTCCTTGAATTGGCGAGAGAGAATCTCGGTGAGCAAGTCAGTGATGAGATTGTTGAAGAAATAAGAGAGGTAAGACGGTTAGACAAGTTAGCTCATAGAAAACTTCGAGATAGCGAATTAGATGACGTGAAGAGCATACAGCTTATGCAGTTAGATCAAGTTATGGCGCATCTTAATGAGCAAACTCGGGCTTGCCAGCTTGAATTATCTGAGCTTAGCCATCTACGCATACAACTGGAAAACGAAAGAAGTATGTTGAAAGATTATTGGAAAAACACCATAAACGATAGTAACCCTGATGACGCACAATTATTAGAATTCCAATCCATTGCAGCCAAAAATCGTGAAGAAATTGACCAGCGTATAACTGCGACTCAGTTGAAGCAGCACCAACTAATGCAGCAAAAAACCCAAATAATGCAGCAAAAATCTCAAATAATGCAGCAAAAAGGTCAACTCACTCAAACGCTAAATGAGCTATTTAATCATAGCGCTGAAGAAAATGAGAGATCGAGGTGGAAATAGCTTATTGATAATATTGCTCGCCGGATAAGCTAAGACTGACCTTGGTTATACAGGCTAAAGGTAACAAGTCTTAAAATAATGAAAAAGCCGCCTTAAATCAGTCTCCAAGTCATCACTTTGAGGCGGCCCTTAGCTAACCCTAGCGCCTGTAGATGGCGTACCTAAGGGGAAACATAAGTCAGCGTCAGCATTCCTTACCCTGTGTTTTTTACCTGTCATATCTAAGCAATATATTCATTAATATCAATCAATTAAGCACCAGCAAAGAGACAGCTTAAAGCATCCTCAAGTTAACCCCTGAGCTTCGATAACCTTGTCTTGAGCTTACCTTTAACCCTGCTCTAGCCTAAGTCTCTAGTGAATATACTTAGTAGATAATTTACCTAGTTAATTCAATAGCCTAAGTAGGTGTCGTACCTGTGAGTAAGAAGGGCTAACTATCACCTTACTAGCTTAGGGGAATCTTATAGATACCATATAGTGATGATTTAGAACTAAGCCAGTAACGGTAAGCCCTTCAGAGGAGTTGTAACGATTCACAGGAGGGCTAATGCTTTACACTTCGATAATGAAACCAGAGATAAACAAGTCTTGGAGTTCTACGCTATCTAAGCGCTGGAATAAGTCAGTAACGGTAAGAACCTTTAAGCCAGCGCTAGACAGAGGGTTAGCTGATGAATGGGTAGACAACCTACTTAATGAGCTTTACCCAACACTACACAACAGAAGCAAGACACCAACTAAACAAGCTTTACAGTGCGCCTTGCTCAACCTGTGCTTAGCTGATGAATGCTACAGCGACACAGGACAAATGACAGGCTTTCTCTGCCGCACCACTAGCCAGAGCTTTAAGACACCTAAGCGCTATGCAGTGAATAACTTTTCATTACCTACGCTTGCCTCAGTGCTGAAAGACTTAGCTAAACATGGCTTTATCAGCTACGCAGAGGGCTTTAAGTCTAAGGGCTATGACACAGGCTTAGCTACGTTATTCTATCCCACAGAGGGCTTTAGGCAGCATTTAAAGGCACTCAATTCAACTGAGCTAAAGCTGATATGGTTCACTGATGATATTGAACTGATTTACTTGCGTAGCGATAGCAAACAGCTCATTGATTACATGGATAATCAGACCACGCTAGATATTCGCCAGAACATCAAGGCAACTAATCAGCTTCGGTTAGAGGCTCACTGGACATACATTAAAGCCCCACCAGAAGACGCTCAGCAAGCGCCTGATAGCGTTGTATTGAGTAAGCACTACACGACTATCTACCCAAGGGATTTGATTTGTAAGCGTGTATTCAAAGGCTCTCTGACGGCTGGCGGGAGGTTCTATGCGAATGCTCAGCTACTCACTAAAGATGAACGTAAAACCATACGCATAGATAACCAGCCGACTGTAGAGCTAGACATTAAAAGTCTGTCGCCTCGCATCCTCTACAACCTCAAGGGCTTAGAAGCGCCTACAGATTGCTACGCTATCCCTGAGCAGCCTAGAGAAGTAGTCAAAAAGGCGCTGCTAGTCATGCTGAACTCTGACAGTGAGAAAGCAACCTGCCTTTCACTACGGCATAAGCACCAGATACCCATAGCACAGTCTAGGGCTGTCATAGCGAAGCTAAAAGAGATTCACCAGCCTATCGCTGAGCATTTCTTTAAGTCCAGTTGGAAGGAACTACAGTACGAAGACAGCTGCTTAACTGAGAGCATTCTGTTAGCTGCTATGCGTGAATCTATCCCTGTCCTACCGATACACGACAGCTACATCACTATCACCAAGTACCAGCAGAGACTGACAGACATAATCAACCAATGCTACAGGCAACGGTATGGGTTTGATTGTGTGATAAGCGCCTAAAGTATCTATCAAACCTAGGTGTCGTACCTACGCATAAAAGTCTACACCTCGAAATCAAAGTCGCTTTTAAAAGCAGCCTTCATCTAGGTGTCGTACCTACGCAGAAAAGTTCTGGGGCAATTCACTACCCCCATATTCCACACCTAATTTCACTAAACATTTGAGTCAATTCAACTAAGGAGATTTATATGATTAAAAAGTCCAAGCAAGCAAAACAGACCAAAGTCAAAGCGACGCGTACCGAAGCGCAATTAATGAGATCTGTTATGAATATCAATATGAGTTTAATAAGACCAAGCCTCATCCTCTCTGTCGCTACCCAAGACATCATAGATTTAGAAGGAGACCTGATTAAGAGGGGTGAACTCTATTTCAATCACAAAGAGCTTTTGGGAGATTATCAGCCTCTCAGTCGTCGAACCATAGATAAAGTTTTCCAAGAGAAGATAGATAAAAAGCTATACAACGATGAAACAAAAGAGGAGTTATTTGGCTTTTGTGCTGCGCTGATGACTCTATCCTCTTAACCAAAACAAAATAACTCGTTGCTACGATAGCTGATTGATAGGTTATTGCAGCATCAATACATGTGAACGTCACCAATCACCCCGAATCGTCGTGAATGATTTATTTACAACTGAATAAAGATTGTAGAGGTCTCACTAGGCCAAGCGTCAACACTAAACTAAAACAACTTCCAACAAGGAGAATAAATGAAAAAGAGAAAATATTTAATCGACCCAAAACTGATGACCCCTTTCCAGCGAGGCCTCGAGTTACATTGTATTTTAGAGGAGTACAGTGACAAGCTAAAAGCCAAACATCGCATAGGTATTAGAAGAGCAACAAAAGAGATAAAAGACTGCACAGGACAGCTAATACAAGAGTGTGAGTGCTACTTTTTGAAATACGCCAAGTACAGTGAGAAGTATGAAGTTTGGAATTTTGACAAGCTTGATAATTTACTGGAAGAGATGTCTGAAGGGCCATACGCAACAAGCAAGTCAACAGCTGATGCTGTGGAGATAGGTGAGTTAATCATAGAGATGTACGATGTTAACGCCGACTTCGTTGCTAGTTTCGATGAATCCTTAACTGAAGAAAGTAAAGAGCAAGAGCATACATTAGCGGCATAGCAAGAGCAGATAACACAAACAAAAAGAGGGTAATGCGCTAACACTACCCTCTCTTTTCGTTCTACAAAACTGTCTACATTCGTGTCTACAATCTTGCCTACATAACTTATAAGCTTATGATTTAATTAAGGTTTTATTTCAAACCTTAAATTACATCATGCCTCCCATTCCACCCATGCCGCCCATATCTGGCATTGCAGGAGCATCTTTCTTCGGCAGTTCTGTGACCATAGCTTCAGTGGTGATCATCAGAGAACCAACAGAAGCTGCGAACTGCAGAGCAGAACGGGTAACTTTAGTTGGATCCAGGATACCCATTTCCAGCATATCGCCGTACACGCCAGTTGCAGCGTTGTAACCGT
>Ga0181595_10003592_pt1 | contig 14711 bp, 13 predicted proteins | sample 041ome_7_FD_145604 | JGI IMG/M metagenome (GOLD analysis project Ga0181595, IMG submission 145604) | Coastal salt marsh microbial communities from the Groves Creek Marsh, Skidaway Island, Georgia - 041401AS metaG (spades assembly) | ecosystem: Environmental > Aquatic > Marine > Intertidal zone...
TTTTGTGTGGAATCTGTAACAGACAAGCTGATTTTCTGGGGTACAAGGGGCGGTTTGCCATCTGGGGAGGTTACCTCTGCTAAGTATGGGCTGGCAACTTCCTGTGTTGAATTGGCAGTATCAGACAGACATATTATTCTTGACGCTGGAAGCGGGATTTCACTATTCGGAAAGCAAATTGAGCCTAATAGCACAAAAGCAATCGATATTTTGATAGGACATTATCATTATGACCATTTGATAGGGTTGCCATTTTGCGCCCCTCTTTTTACTGGGAATCAGCCTGTTAGAATCTTCCTGCCAGAATTAGACGGGAGACCTGGCATTAACGCCATCGACAAACTTCTCTCGCCCCCTTTATTTCCAATCACACGGCAGATGTTTGCAAATAAGGTTCGTTTTCATAGCTTCAAGCCTGGAGAAACGTTGGCGTTAAGCCCAGATATTCTTGTAAGCACAAGCCTATTTCCCCACCCTGGTCAGAATTGTGGCTACCGATTACAAAAATCAGGGAAAGATAGATTATGCTATATATCTGATATTGAAAATACAGGTGCTACCACACTTAACGATGTCATTGCCTTCAATAAGGATAGCACGCATCTCATCATCGACAGCTCCTATACACAAGAAGAGATAAAATCACGAAAAGGATGGGGTCATTTAAGTCTTGGCGATATTGAATTTATCGTCCAAGCATTGCCTCATGTTCAGATTTTTATGTACCATCACGATATCTTTAAATCTGATAGCCAAATAGAAACAGATTCAAAACAGCTCCTATCTAAATATAGCAATGTAAGAATAGCCCAGCAGTTTGATAAAATTCAGCTAGCGTAAGAATTGAAACAGTGATGTTACGCCAAGTTGAAATAACGGATCTGAAGTGTCAAATTTCCCTCGAATAAAACTTTTGGGAATATTTGTTAAGGTAACAGAGACAAGCGCTTGTGCCCCCGCAGAGCGCGGAAGATCTGAAAATAATGCCATCTCTCCGAATACTTCATTATCTGAGAGGGTTGCAAGCGTTACATCATTTCCATTAATTTCTTTAACAATTTGAACCATACCTGATTTAATCAAAAACAAGCTATCCCCTGGATCGCCCTCTTTAAACACCCATTCGGCACGCTCCAGAACTAACGTTGAAGGCTTGTCAGTCATTCAGCTCCTCCAAATCCCAAATTTTCTTTCGCTTTTTCAATTCGTTGTAGGGTGTAATCTGTAACAGCCGTTAGAAATCTATCTTCTGTTTTAAACCGACTTGTGAAAATATCTGCTGAAAAAACATAGATTTTACTTTTCTGGCCTGCCACCGCCCAACATCCCACGGGAACTTTGAGAATTAAATTGGGCGCGTTTAAAATCACAGGTCCTTTTAAAGTACAGGCTGCTTTTTTAGATGCTTTTGAAATTAAGGCCTCATCATCAACTAAATACGCAATGCCATGCTCTAAAAAATACCCATTATCATCATCTGGGTCAGGGTGATAGATAACTTCGCCCTCCTCCAACTGTCTTTGGTACTGCATTAAATGTTGATAATCGATTTTTGACATAAATCTCTCCTAGATACGAATAAGTGTATCAGAAATATCTAATAAAAAAAGTAGGGCTTTAGGGAAATTCCATATTCTGATGTCAAAAAGGGCAATCTCTTAAAGGCAAAACCAAAATATAATAATTATACCAAACGGCAATTTGTGGTAGATTAACGATACTTTATCAACTATTAAAATAGGGTTTTTATTCTTGCAGAAGGCCGATTGAACCCAAATGGTGAAATATGTTTCTGAATAGTTATTTGTTATTAGGACTCGGCATAATATTCGAAGTTGCTGGCACCATGCTTCTTCCGCTCTCTCAAAATTTTACGAAAATACTGCCGACAGTTGGATTAGCCGTATTTTATATGGCTTCCTTCTATTGTCTCACATTCTCACTCAGAGTTATTCCAATTGGAGTGCTCTACGCCACTTGGAGCGGAATGGGTATCTTTCTTATTACGATTTTTGGGTATTTTATTTACCGACAATCTGTAAATTGGCAAACTATTCTTGGGTTATGCTTGATAATCATTGGGGTTATATTAGTTAATAGCTTCACTGAATTACACTCAGACAGCTCAGCTTAGAAAGATCCTAAATTAAAAAAATCTCAGGCACTCACTAATTGAGGAAAAAATGCTTTTTACGAAAGAAAGCAAAATTTTTCAGTGATAAAAAAGTTTAAATTCGCTAAAGCCAAAATAACGAGATTACTAAATATTGATATCTCTGATATGGCACTTGTCTGACGAACTGAATGAAATTAATTCGTAACCAAATATTGAAATATCATTAAAGCTAAAGTGGACTCTGTCAGAAACTTATGTAATATAGCTGTTTTCTGGTATCACTATTCAAGCTCCATTCTTTTCTTTAATTTTTATCCATTTTGTTCAAAATTGAGTTCATCAAACGGATATCAAGACTTTCAAATTTTAAATCAATTGACATCACAATATCAAAATTAGGTTTATTCAAATCATAAAATGGGTCTTCTATTTTCATATAAAAAACTATACAGTTGCAGATTTGCATCTTTTTGACTAAAATGAGAACTTGGATGTGATAAACTAACTAATAGGTATCCATGGATTACGAATTTGAATTAGAAAAACTTAGATTTAAAATTAAAAAAGAATTATCAAGCTTCAGTGATGCTTGCGAGTCTCGATTGCGAGACCGTTTCACCTCTTTTTTTCATGAGGTGAGACAAACAGGTTCTAGTGAGGAAAATCAGAATATACTTTTGTCTGCAAAAATAACTGTTGACAATAAACCGAGAAGGGCACTTGATTTTGCTCAGGTTGTAGTTGAGCCGGAACAAATCAATATTTTCTCAAATAATGGAGAGGCACTTGCTGGAATAAGAGAATTTCTCAAGACAGAGAAGGGTTTTACAAAATTCTCCGATGACCCTCGTACAGGTAAGTTAGTTGTTAAACTACCAAGGCTTACTTTTGAGAATAAAATGGAATTGTCAAATGCAATAGACGGTAAATATGGCACTTTCTTGAAAAATATAACCGGTGTTAAAACACAAACAGGAACTCAAATCAAAGCCGGGCTCACAAACGAATTTATCGATACAATAGAAGCATCTAAAGCGGGTAAGGAAATTGACCTAATTTTAGCACATTACAGAAAATGGGGCCGAACTTTTGCTTTATGCAAACAAAAACTAATACTTGCCCGTGACTTTGTGCTTGAAAAAGAAGAAGATATTGGTCTGGAAAAAAATATTAAACAAATACTTTATTTGTTTCAGTAATTAATTTGAAATTCTGACTTCTTTTCAAGTTCCATCAACTAAAATCTAATTTTAATAAAATGTTAAACACACTCAAGATGCGCAGGAAATTCTTGAAATCTTATAACTATTTCTTTTCCAAATACGTTCTTAAAGGTTGATGACACATGCCCAAGAAAGAAATTTTTTTTCCAATTAAACATGATTTATTTTTGGCTTGGTTTGTTGTTGGCTGCGGAATTGTTGGTGCAATTAACTTGGCTAAACTTGCTCCCTCTATGGGAAGATTAATTGATTATTTTCAGATTGCATTATCAACCTCCGGATTAATAGCTGGTATTTTTTCTGTTCTAATAATAACTACCGGACTCATTGGTGGGATTATAGTCTCAAAGTATGGACCGAGGTTAGCCATGCTCCTTGGATTATTTATTAGCGCCCTCGGAGGCATGTTCCCAGTTTTAATACCTAATTTAAATACTTTGATGTTTGGTCGAACATTAGAGGGTTTTGGGTTTCTTCTCATAAATCTCTCCGCACCAGTATTGCTGAGCTTGCATACTAATAAATCAAATCGTGGCAAAGTAATGGGTGTATGGGGAAGTTTTATGCCCGCTGGAAACGCGCTGATTATTTTAATAGCACCTTTCGTATATCTATTTTCTGACTGGCAGCTTTTATGGGAGGTGTCTGTATACTTCACTGCAGGAATGTGTTTTCTAGCCTATTTTATTATCCCACTCGATCCAGAACAATTTAAAACTCCTCTCACAGAAAAGTTATCTTTGGTGGTTATGAAAACAATCAAAAAACGGAGCATCATAATTGTTGGAGCAACTTTTGCATGCCATTCACTCATTTTTTTAGGAAATATGCAGTTTTTACCATACTATTTCAATGAAATAGCAGGGTATTCTGAGAATTTTTCTTATCTAGCTACAGCATGTTATTGTTTAATAAGCTTTGTGGGACACCTTTATTGTGGCATTCTTCTGGGTAGGGAACATAACCCAATAAAACTAATAAGCCTTGCCTTTGTTGCAGCTGGAGTTTTTGTTGCTTTCTTCTTTGGCGTATTCGACGCATTTATCACTTTTGATAGACTTCCCATAATTAAGCTTTTAGCCATCATGTTAGCAGCATTCTTAATGGGCCTAACACCTCCAACTATATTTTATCTAGTTTCATTTGTTTCTCCACCTTCGAGAATAACGCCAATAAATTATGGTTATATGGTTCAAATCCAAGCCATCGGCATTTTCGCAGGCTCATATTTATATGGATGGCTTGTTGATGAGACTGGGGGTTGGAGAGTTATAGGTTTTCTGGGTATTTTTATATCTATTTTAGGTATTATTGGCGGAATTAATAGCGCTCAGATGATTCTAGGAAATAAAAAGTTAAAGGCTTAAAAAGATTAAATTAATAATTTTCGTAAATTATCTAATGGGGTTAAAGTATGACTGATGAAATTCAGGTAAATGGTGAATGTCACTGTGGTAAAATAGAAATTAAAGCAACCGTAAAATTAAGTGAAGTACGAGCATGTCATTGCACAGATTGCCAACAAATGAGCGGAGCACCTCTTAGAGCAATTGCTGTGGCGCCTGCTGATAAAATTAAAATCAAAGGTATTCCAAAAGAATATATTAAGATTGGAGATAGTGGTAACAAACGCATACAAGCTTTTTGTCCAAATTGTGGGTCTCAGCTTTTTGCTACAGATATGAAAAAAAAACTTTTTAATCTAAGAACTGGGTTTTTGAAACAAAAGGATCTATTAGAGCCGAAAACACATGTATTCACACAATCTGCAACACGATGGATCAAAAAATTAATAACCCAAATTTAGTATCATATAGAATTTTTTTTTGCTTTCATATCTTAGTGAAATTTAGGCATCCTATTTTTAACAGACCAAAATCCTTATGAGGTGGGTTTATATTTTCGAAAGCACGATTTTGCTCATGATTACATTTACCAGATTTAGGGTTTTTTTGGCATTTTTTATCCGGTTCTTGCTCAATTTTTTCTTGTGTAATTTGCAGAAAAGCTCACAAATATTTGTGATAGATGCCACTTAAAAATGAGCAAAAAATCTTTTTTACCCCCTAATAAGTATTTTCCCCAAAAATGAACCCGCTGGTGATGTTGCTTTAAAAATATTTCAGGAAGATTTCTGTGAAGCTCTAATCCAGAGTAGCTAAAATCGTAACAAATGAGGAACAACTCAATTGTTTCAGTCTATATATGACTAAACAACGGAAATAGGTTAACTCGACAAATTTGACTATTTGATATTTTTCAAAATTTGTAAGAATTCCAACTATTTATCAGAGATAGAGTTTACAATCTGGTTGCATGCCTGCGAAACTGAAAAATAAACATTGAACACTGTCTCACAACGCGATTTTATTTCGTTATCGTGTTCAACCAGGAGTATTAGCCTATTGAGACTTTCAAACAAATCATCTAGAAAATCAGTTTCACACACTTCGCCGACGTTATGTTCACGAATTATTTCTATGAGGTCGTTACCTTCGTTTACACATGCCAAAACGGGAATCCCACTTCTAAAATAGTTAAGAAGCTTTCCCGGTATATTGTGAGACCTATGATGAGAGCTTAGAGAGACTAAACCTGCAAAGCAATTCTCTAAAATATTATTCAATTGTTCTGGTAATATTTCATCCATGAACAATATATTATCAAGACCCATATTCAATACTTTATCTTTAAGGGTTTGAACTTCACTACCTCGGCCTATGAACAAAAAACCAAACTCTCGATTTTTAGTCATTCGGTTGGCTAAATCTATAAACCGTCCAACATCTTGGGCTACTCCCATATTTCCAGCATAGATTAATATTTTTCTTCCCGACAGAACTGTATCCTCAAAACTAATATCTAATGGCAAAATTTCTTTTTGACCCAACCAATTATTCAATACTTCAACCCTGGTATTAACTCCAAGTTGATAAAGACTATCAAAATAATGCAAATTTCCTTTAGACTGAACGCCAATTATTTCTGCAGCATAAAACTGTTTCTGGGCAAAATATTTAAGCAAACTATATAAAAAACGGGAACGAATAAGACCTAAATCGACGGCCCATTCTGGAAACATATCTCTAAGGACCAAATATCCTTTACAATTTCCTCGCCTCGTTAAAGTTTTAACGAGCGGTGTAAAAAAAATAGATGGGGAATAAAAAATCACCCCATCCCATTTCATATTATTGAAAGGGCTCCTACCAAGCGAAAATAACATAGAATAGGGCATAAGCATCTCAGAACAAAATCTCTGGAAGTGGCTTACATCTCTTATTTTTGGGGAATACAGACGTAACACAGTGACACCAAAATAATTGTCCGTCATCCAGTAATTTTTTTGATCATTAGCAGCAACCATTACAGTCACGTCATGGCCCATAGAAACAAACCCTAACGCAATATCTTTTATTTGAACTGAGGCGGATGTGTTCAGCGGTGGAAAGGCATCGGTTACAATGGCCAACTTTAATTTTTGCATCAATATTCCAAACTCAGACTATTCATACTTAGGGGGTGGTAAAACAATATTTAAATTTTTTGACTCCTTAAAAATAAAGAGCAAACTCCAAATAAACTTATAATCTCTTGGTCCTTTTCATATACTGTTAGTATTGATGAACACATCGAAATTGTAACTTGCCGATATAAATATGTAAAAATCCGATCCAAGTTTCAAAAAAATATTTTACCTATGTAAATATCCGTTATTTAATTCAATAACACGGTCACAATATTCTATGGTTGAGAGCCTGTGCGCGATGATTATTACTGTTTTTTCTTTTTTAAGGTTTTTAATAGTCGAAACTATCTCTGCTTCAGTTTCGTTATCTAATGAACTAGTAGCTTCATCAAAAATAAGTATCGAGCAATTGCGATAGAGTGCTCTTGCTATTCCAATTCTTTGTTTTTGGCCTCCGGACAACCTAACTCCGCGTTCTCCGAGTTTTGTGTTTAAACCCTCTGGTAGAGATGCAACAAACTCAGATAATTGTGCGCTTTTTATTGCTTCAGTAATTTTTTTTATATTAACTTCACTATCGTCGTCTCCGAAAATAATATTGCTTAAAATACTATCATCAAGCAAAAATATATCTTGCTGGACGTAACCAATTTGGTTATGCCACGCATTTAATTGGTTCTGTATGTCTTTTCCATCGATATAAATTTTGCCAGAATCTGGAACTAAAAGACCTAAAACAATTTCGATTAATGTACTTTTACCAGCACCACTTTTTCCGATAAATCCAACACTTTCGCCCTTCATAATCTTTAAAGAAATATTATTTATTGAGTTATCAGTTGAGCCTGGATATTTATAACTCACACCTATCAATTCTATGGAATGCTCAAAAACAAAACCTTTTTCAGGTCTTTGTTCCTCCTTATATGTATTCGTTTTGCTGTAAAAATGTTTTACCTCTTGAGACAATGTATCAATAATAGGTTCACCAAATTGCAACGAATTAAAACTACCCAAAAGCCTATTTACGGAGGGTAATAGTCTAAACGCTGCGAAGCCAAATGCTGCTGCTACCGGGATAAATTGGTTAATATCATCTGAACGCATAGAGAGTATATAAAGCAGAAATAACATTACAAATACTCCAATAGTCTCGAGATACAAACGCGGAAGTTGACTAACAAAATATTGTTTACCTGAGACTTCAGATGTCTGTGAGTTATAATGCAAGAATTTTTTTGCAAAAAGTTCTTCCTTCCCGAGTAACTTAACGTCTCTTATTCCACCTAATGTCTCTTGCGCACTTTTTAACAACAGCCCATCTGCTTTTTGCCTTATCAACCCTAATTTTTTTGAAAACCCAGCCAAAGCTTTTTGAAAAGATATAGCAAGAAAAATTAGACCCATAATCACTAATATTGTACCTATTGGTTCAATCAGAAGGAGAAACAAAGCAATGAAAATAACAACAAACCCCTCTGAAGCAATAACAAGCAAAGGCGTTAAAGCATACCCTACGAATCCCGCAACCTCAGCTGTTAAATTCCTTATAAGGACCGAGGAATTTCTACTTATATGAAATTCATAGTTTGCTTTAATATACCCTAACATAATTTGATCAGTAATCTCAGCTTTCACTTTATAAATGTATTTACCAAAAAAATAGGCGAGAGCTGACAAGTACAAACCTTTAATTAAGTAAATTATTGAGAAACTAATGAGGAACAGTTCAAAAAAATATTCTTTTTTTATGTGATTTAAGTAAGGTATTGAAACTAGGATAGAATTTTCTGTGTTACCTGCTACGATGTTTACAATAGGTATGATCATGCCAATACTTAAAACTTCGAAACCCGCCCCAATTATCATACCAAAGATAATCAAAGGAACTTGAGCAGCGCGATTTTTAGGAAGTAGCTGAAATGTTTTTTTTACGTTTCTCATTTTTTATTAGCTTCTTGGTAACCATTGGTTAAAAACTAAAATTTCGGAAACAGATTCAAAATAATAGCTCTTTGTATTATAGATAAAAATTCGTGTTAAAGATATAAGACTATCAATAGTGGCCACCAATATAACAGCATTATAGTTAAGAGCTTAAAAATCAATCTCATCTGATTTAAACGATTAAGGGTACAATAGTTTTAATTTACACAGTCGGCTGGAATCATAACCAAAAGTTAATTTTACTCTCTTGTATTAGCGATTCTTAAACTTCAAAGTACTTATTTTGTTAAATAAATACCTAGTGGAGCAAATTTCAGGGTATTCTTCCAATAAAATAAACCTGCTTTCCAAAAGGCCAAGCTTGTGATGCATAACCAGTAAAGACGCGTGTTTCTGAAAAAATTGGTAGGTTCAATTTCTTCTCAATAAAATCATCGTCAATTGTCCAAACATGCTCTCCATTAGGATTAGATGGTGTTATTTTTTCGCCATTAGCATGAACTTCTCGGTAGGGTGCTTGTATACATACCCATTTTTTTGATGCAGCGCAGATTTTGTTAACTAATGCCTCAGTATCTAGAACGTGCTCAATAACATTTGAGCAGTATACTAGTTCCACTTTTTTAGTTTTGTCCCAGCGTATCACCCTACTATTTTGATTGCGCTTAATCGCTTTTGATAAACCTACTTCACTAATGTCCCAAAGGTAAATTTCCAAATCATCGCTTAAGCGTCGAAAAACTGGGGCCGAATCTCCAAGTGCGCATCCAAAATCAAGTATACTATCAAATCCCACATAACTGCGATCAACATTTTCTATAAAACTTTCTGCAAAATCCTGAGTTTGTTTATCGCCTCCCGCGCCAGTCCAGTTAAACAAGAGACGATAGTCCCAATAGCGTTGAGAATTCATTTCAAATAAACGTTGACCTATATTTTTTAATATTATTACTGGGGCATATTTAACAGCCTTCGCTACCGCTACTTTTATCCCGCTCTCTTTTTTGATTTCAAAGAATCTTTTTATCATTAAAAGCCTGTTTTATTCTATTTTTAAATCATTAATTGAAATAAATTTATCACTCTTTTAACGACTCTACCCTGATATATTTTTATTATAACTAATGCGATATTTTATATTAAGTTGAAATTTAGGTCTGACTTATCAATTGCAACACTCTTAAAAACCACTGTTCTTATTCCTGTGTATTTTAAATAATAAAATTATGCCAGCAAATATTTCGAACATTAGTTTATCTATCCAGATGCCAAATTTTACGTTTTATATAATGCGTATAGCTATAGATTATTCTTAATACCTTATCAGAAACGTTGTCTGCAGAGTAGTCATTTACAATATTCATTTGTCTGATATCGCCTGACCCTTGTTCAAGGATAAAATTTAATGCTTGAACTATCAACTCTCTGTCAAGTCCGACCAGAGTTACTGCTCCTTCTTCAAATCCTTCGGGGCGCTCATGAACTTCTCGTAAATTCAGGGCTCGAAAATTTAGAATTGATGCCTCCTCAGTTATAGTTCCACTGTCAGAAAGTACACAGCGCGCATTTATTTGAAGATTAACGTAATCGAAAAAACCAAACGGTTTCATAAATTTTATACGTGGGTCAAAAATGACATTAAGTGCATCTAGTTTTTCCTTAGTACGCGGATGGGTAGAAAATATAACCGGAAGCTTATAATTTTCTGCCAACATTTGCAAAACATCCTTTAACCTAGATATGTTATTCGGTGTGTCGACGTTTTCTTCTCTATGAGCACTAACCAAAAAATATCCATCTCGCAATAAATTTAACTCATTTACAATATTAGATTTATAAATTTGATTAGAATAAAACTTTAAGACTTCATTCATCGGCGAACCAGTTTTTATAATTTGGTCAGCGTTTATACCCTCTTTAATTAAGTAATCTCGAGCTATTTGGCTGTAGGTTAAATTTATATCTGCGATATGATCAACAATACGGCGATTGATTTCCTCTGGAACGTTAAAATCAAAGCACCTATTGCCGGCCTCCAGATGAAAAATTGGAACTTTGTTTCGTTTTGCTGAAATTGCGGCCAAACAGCTATTAGTGTCCCCAAGAATCAACACACAATCAGGTTTATACTTCCTTATCTCTTTATCCGCAGCAATAATAACATTCCCAATTGTTTCAGCTGGAGTATTTCCGGCTACTTCAAGATAAACATCTGGATTTCGAATATTTAAGTCGTTAAAAAAAATTTGATTGAGCTCATAATCATAATTTTGCCCGGTATGCACTAAGATATGTTCACAAAATTCATCAAGAGTATTTATAATACGAGATAATTTAATTATTTCAGGACGGGTGCCTACTATAGTCATAACTTTAAGCATTAAGAGATTCCCGTATCACCTTTAATGTTAGGAGGAGGCTTTTGACTTCTGGAACTGATAATCTTTTTGTATTATGGGAGGTATAATCATTTAACTCAGATGTAAGTGTTTCTCCCTCTGAATAAAACTTATTATAATTGAGGTCTCTTCCATCCATTGGCACTTTGAAATAGCGTTCATCAGACAGAGCTTTGGCCATTTCTTCCCTAGACAAAAGAGACTCATAAAGTTTTTCACCATGCCGTGTCCCAATTATTTTTATCTTTGACTTAGATTTAAACAATTCTTTCAATGCCAGAGCAAGAACCTCAATGGTTGAAGCAGGAGCCTTTTGAACAAATAAATCTCCTTGTTCTGCGTATTGGAACGCATGTAAAACCAATTCAACTGAGTCTTCTAGGGACATTAAAAAGCGAGTCATATTTGGGTCGGTTATTGTTAAATCTTCCCCCGAATTTAACTGCCTTAGAAACAAAGGTATCACAGAACCTCTTGAGGCCATTACGTTTCCATATCTAGTTGCGCAAAGCACAGTTTCACCTTGAAGACGCATTCTTGCCTTTGCAACCATCAACCTTTCCATCATAGCTTTTGATATGCCCATTGCGTTTATGGGGTAAACAGCCTTATCTGTGCTTAGGACAACCACACGTTTAACTTTTTTTTCTATTGCTGCATTCATCACATTTTCAGCTCCCAAAACATTAGTTCTAACCGCTTCCATTGGATAAAACTCACACGATGGTACTTGTTTTAGAGCAGCAGCATGAAATACATAATCCACGCCACTCATCGCTTCTAAAACGCTATCATAATTCCTGACGTCACCAATAAAAAACTTGACTTTATCACTATTCAATTTCAATCGCATGTCTTCTTGTTTTTTTTCATCACGACTAAAAATTCTAATTTGAGCGAGTTCTGATTTGATGAACCGTTTCAATACAGCAGTTCCAAATGAACCAGTTCCACCAGTAATCAATAAAGTTTTATTTAAAAACAATTCACTGTTAACCTTCCTAAAATTCTAACGGTTATTTTAACTTTAAATAAATTTAATTGTATCATAGTAATTTTTGCTAGTTAGACTAAGTCCCATTATGCTTCAAAGAGGCTATATTCAAGTAAAATTCATGCATCGATCCAACCAACGTCTCCCAATCTTTCGGAACATACCCCACCAACTTTTGAAATTTTGTGCTATCTAAAGAACGATCGATTGCAAATTTGTTATCTTCAACGATATCTATATCATGTTGATAAACCTTTGCCACTATCTTTAAGAGTTGCATCTTACTTATTGGTGGGGCCGAAATATGATATAGTCCGCTTATTTTCTCGTGAGGCAAAATATACTTATCAATTATTCTCGCCAATTCGTTTGTAGGAAGGCCGGAGAAAATTGCCCTGGAGTAGCCGCGAACAGCATGCGTTTGACTCAAAAACCATTCAACAAGGCCTCTATTACTAAGAAGTTCATGACCTATTATTGACGTTCGAATTGTAATTGAATGCGAATTCTCAACTTCTCCTAATCTTTTTGACAAACCATAAAGATCCTGAGCATCTGGTAAATTTTCTTCTTTATACATCCCTCTATCACCATTAAAAACACAGTCTGTGGAAATATGTATTAGACGAGCACCAAAATCTAAACAAATTTTTGAGAGACGATGTGGAAAAAGTGCATTAATTTCTATTGCTGTTTGAGGGTTTTTAACTTCAGACACCTGTTTTATGACACCAATACAATTTATCACAAAATCTGGCTGGCTTTGTTCAACAGCATCTTGAACTGTTCTAAAATCATCGGCGCGAACACCTGAAAAACAATTCTTTCTCAGATTTTCTGGTAAACTGCTATACATTTCTTTGCTTCGAACAGTGCCTATGATTTTATATTTGGGGTATTGAGAGAAGAAATTCATCAAAGAATTGCCTAACATTCCAGAGGCACCTAGAACCAAAATATTACTCATCAATATCACTCCTCAAATTTTCAGGTAGACCAAAAACAAATCTGGTAAAATCCTCAGCGGGTTTAATTGGTCTAATAATATCCTCAACTCCTAGATATTTTTTCACCGCTCTTGCGATTGAAGAGGATTCTAATGGGTTAAAAGTAAGAAGAGGTTTACAAACATCATATACATAATCCAACTCACTTGCTAATACAGGCAGATTGAATTGAGTTGCCTCAACCAGAGGTAAGCCAAATGCCTCTGTCAAAGAAGGAAAAATGATTGCATTACTCGCCAAATAAGTTTCTATAGTTTCTTGCTGATTTAACCAACCTAAATTTACGACATCAACGCCATCCTGCTGCAATTGCTTAATTATATTTAATAAGTCTTCATTAGAGGCATCAAGTGTTACTGCTAGACAGGGGTAAATGTTCAACGCAGCTAATTCTCTCCACGCCAAAAACAACTTAGCATGGTTTTTATGCGCATTTCCGTTAGCAGGGTAAAAGAAATCAAATTTATATTTCTTTCTATTCGTGGTTAAAAATTTGGATTTTTCAAACGACTTTGCAAAAGGAAAAACTCGAATATTTGGATACTTTTTTGATGATAAGTATAGTGCTTGTACTTTTTTTTTCATAGTTTCTGTTTGGACAATGATTGTGTCTATCCTGTTTTTAAACAAACGCAACCAAGCTCTCTCAACCATAACCCGCAAATAACTTTTATTAAATTTAGCCTCGAAAATTTGTTTTTCTAACAGAATTCTATTTTGAATAAACAATGTATAGTAAGCGGAACTCTTGAACAACGGCGGTAGATTATTTAACATTACCACATTGTTTTCTTTAGAACTTTTTAGGAACAACAATATTTCAATTTTTAAACGACTAAAAAATGTGGGGCGTGTCCAAAAAACCTGAATGTTATCAGGTATTGTTAATTTATCCTTGGCCCGAATGTCAAAGTATACACAAACTACTTCTTGCATACTAGGACAAGCAAGCAATTCATTTAGCAGAGATAGCCCACCACCAGTATGCACATTGGGAGCATATATGATTATACTTTTCTTTAAACCAATCAAATTTGAAATTCTTTCTTTATTTTTTATTGCCGGCGAACCTTATTTAAAATGTATCAGCATTTTAAATAATCGATTTTTTTCTATAAATAAAAAATAGACTATTTAATGACTGTTGGAACTTAATCATTGTTGGAACATTACAAAATAAATTTTCGAAAAATACGGAGTATATAGATAAGATGAAATCTCCACAATAAACCTTTTCTAAAAACTCATTTCTTGAGTTGCAATTTTATTTTGAATTGAATTTATGGCTCTATCCTGGTCAGAGTTTTTTTTTCAGACTTTCATATTCTTGAGGATTTCCACACAATAATACCGACGACGCTTCAATGTGTTTGGCTTTAATTGTTAAACCATCTGAAATTAGTAAATTGTATAAAGGAGCAATATACGTTTCATTTTTATAAATGTGTTTATAACTTTCATAGTAATTATTAAACATTCTTATATTTCTGAAAAAATAAAGACCATTGGAACAATTATCGGAAATTCTATATTTTTCAGCGGTCCTTATTACGTTA
>Ga0181595_10003600_pt1 | contig 14685 bp, 7 predicted proteins | sample 041ome_7_FD_145604 | JGI IMG/M metagenome (GOLD analysis project Ga0181595, IMG submission 145604) | Coastal salt marsh microbial communities from the Groves Creek Marsh, Skidaway Island, Georgia - 041401AS metaG (spades assembly) | ecosystem: Environmental > Aquatic > Marine > Intertidal zone >...
CAACCAAGTACAGCTAAAAAAGCGTGTGATTGCGCGTTGAATAGAAGCAGCAGTAATGTATGCAAATGCGCTACTTCCCATTAATATTAAAACATAGGAACTACTAAATATTATATTATCAAACATATAATAATATAATTAATAAAGCATTTGATTCAAATTATGATGATGCTATAATACTGGATTCTGTTGTATTTAATATATTGTTAATATTATTCTTGATGATATTTTTAATATAATCATCATCTAATCCCCATCCATTATATAATTCGTCTTGAATGACTAATATACATTGTTTATATACACGATCTTGACAAAATAGTAATACATTAAAACTAACTTTTACACCTAATTCAAGAGTATCAAATGAATAATTGAAATGAGTAATTGTATTATTAACAGTTATAGGTTGAGATAATTCTTCCATATAATATTTACTTTTATTTTATCTTTATGTATATTTATGGAAAAATATGTATATTTAAATTTGAAAGAATAATTGTTTTTAATTTTACAAAGCATCAAATACAGTAGGAATTTTTCCAATTTGATTCGAATATAAATTATCAATATTATTTTCAATTAAATTTTTAATATAATCATCATCGTCACCCCATTGATTATATTGTTCGCCACTGACTTTAAGATAAGTTGTCGCAATTCTTCCTTGTTCTGTATAAAACATGATACAGAATTCAACATATTCATTAAGTTTTAATTCATATGTAAAGTATCTATATTTTACAATATTATGAGTAATTGTAATTTGTTTGGGAGTATCAAAATTCACAATGGTTGTTTTGATATCTCTTGATCGAACGTTACTTGTAGAAGTACTCATTATATATATATTTGTAATAATATATTATTTTTAATCCCTTTTAATTAATAAGTTTTATTATAAAAAAGCATATATATTTGTATTATATAATGACAACAAGCGCAACAAGCGCAACAGTACCGAGTGATTTTCCAATGCAAATAAAAGATAGTGGATATTGTGGAAGAAGTATGATAATGCCGGGTGCATTTCTTTGGAATTATGGTGGATATTCAGTACCTATTTATTGTTCTATCATACAAACAGAACCATATAGTGCTTTTAGAGATGTGGAGGATGGTTATTTAGTATTACCGGGGTTTAAATTAGTAGCATATAATTATTATGACTACTATGATACTGACGATCAAGAAGATAATAATAATGATTATAGTATACCATATGATAATACAAGTGGTTCTGAAATAAAATATTGGACTACGCCGCAGGGTTATGCTAATTATGTTGCATCAATAAAATTATATTATAAAGGTAGCCTAATTAGTCAAGATTCATTTGAACGATCTATGTCAGGTTCTTATCCTACTAATACTAATAATAAAGGCTATATATGGTATCAAGATTATAATAATAAGCGTACAATTAGACAAGCATATGTGACTGATGAAGGCTCAAATCAATCCGGTCACCGAGATGCAGGCTATTTAAAGAGTAATCCAGATTTAAAAGGAAATAATTTTCCATTTAGATCAAGTGAAAGTAATAATCAAGCTAACCAAGCACAGGTAATACCCGGTGCTTGGGGTTTAAATTGGAACAATAGTTCTTTTCCAATATTTGGAAATCAAAAATTTGGAAGTACACCACATTTTAATGATTCTATAGACCATATATTACTATTACCCCATTTTGGTATTAAGTTGCACGTGGATGCCAACTTTAATAGTGGTCATGACGAATATAAAAATAATACCGGCGAAGTAGTAAATGTCAATCCAATAAATTCCAATGATTGGGCTAGTGCCGTACAATTATATTATAATGCACGAGGATTCAAAACCGATGACACTTTTAACACAAACGAACTTGTAATGTCATAAATATATAATAATTATATTATATATAATATAATAATCATTGTCAATAAATATGTCTGATAAGTATAAGTATGGGTTGTATAGTCTTAAAGACGGTCCAGCTTTGCCGGGTTGTTTCATTATAAATAATACACATCGTTGTATGCCAATATATACAAATGTGAAAGATTTGAATTTGAACGGGATGATATTTAGAAACCAAAATGGATGGGTTTTAGGTGCTTTAAAAGGGATGTATAAAGTGACAGGTTATGATAATACCAATTATGTTGAGAATCAAGCCAATCAAGCCGATGTCACTATTGGAACAAAAAAACCAAATGAGTATATAGCGTTTTCACCACAATATAAAGCTGATTCGGTCAAAATTTTTCGAGATGCCAACATAACAATAGTAGGTTCAAGTGTAACATAATACTCAAGTTTCTTTTGATTCTAATATATCGATACGTTTAGTTAATTTTTTAATGTGTTCTACTAATAATGGTATTAAATCAATGTAATTAATACTTTTTGTATTACTTTCATTAGTGTCTACTAAATTAGGAAATATTTCTTCCACATCTTGGGCGATGAGACCAAAACGCTGTATTTTATCCACATCTGATATCATATTATAAGTTTTTCCATTTAAATTTAACATATCATTTAAAATGTCATTTGATATAGGATTAATATTCTCTTTCAAATTTTTATCAGAACGTGCATTAAATTGAGATGCCGTTACTGTACTTGTAACATACAATGTGCTACCAAACGTAGACGCTCCGGTAACATTCAATGAACCATCAACATCCAAAGTACTACCAAACGTAGACGCTCCGGCAACATCCAACACACCATTTAAATCAGCAGCACCAGTAACGGTTAATGTGCCAGCAATATCAGTATCCCCGTCAGCATCAACAGTAAAATTTGAACCATTAGTCCCGGCACCAAATGAACCATTAACATCCAGTTTCGAGTTAGGTTGGGTACTTCCGATACCGACATTGCCACCATATGGTTGTAAATGTATTTCTCCAGCATTTCCATTTTTATATGTTTGAAATTGATATTCTGAAACACCTATACGTCTAATAAACATTTGGTCATTAGCAGAATTGTTATGTAACACAATATCCTTACATTGAATAGAAGGATCAGGAACACCATTGGGTGTAATATTATTTACACCTGAACCAATAATTGAAGTACCAGCAACGTGTAGTGTTTTTTGTGGATTATTCGTCCCGATACCGACATTGCCATTAACAATCAAACTGCTACCAAACGTAGACGCTCCGGCAACATCCAAAGTAGTAGCTAAAGTAGTGGCCTTGGCAACGGTTAATGTGCTACCAAGCGTAGTCGCTCCGGTAACGTTCAATGAACCATCAACATCTAATGTGCTACCAAGCGTAGTCGCTCCGGTAACATTCATTGTACCACCAACATCTAATGTGCTACCAAGCGTAGTCGCTCCGGTAACATTCATTGAACCATCAACATCTAATGTGCTACCAAGCGTAGTCGCCCCGGTAACGTTCATTGTACCATCAACATCCAAAGTAGCTTGTGGATTTGTGGTTCCAATACCGACATTGCCACTATTAATTATACTCATAAATTCACTACTATCCATCCCTATGGCGAACCTATTTGCTTGAGATGTCCCATCAATATGTTGTGTATACCATTCATTAGCAGTGCCACCAAGATATTTAATACCAGATGTATAACTACCAGCAGTCGCAATTTTTAGATATTGATTTGAACTTTTACTAGACGATCCAATTGTTAATCGTGAATCCGGTTGGGTACTTCCAATACCGACATTGCCATCAGGTAAAATAGTCATATTGTCGGTTAGTGTTGTTCCGTTGGATGAAGTTCCAAAAGTTAATTTACCCATTTTTGTCGTTTCATCAATCGAACCAGTAATTGAACCATAAATAAGTGAACTTGTATATCCAACATTATAAATATCATCTACATTTGTAAAACCTTTTTTTTTCCATATATCTAATCGATGTACGTCCATTTTTGTGTATCTACTATTATCACCACCAGTATAATATCCAATCTCATAATCAACATCATCGAATGTTTGTCCTGATAAATTCATATTATTTGAAAACGCATTAACACCATCAACAAACAATCGTAATATATTACTACTACGTGTTATAACAAAATTATGAATTATACCATCCGCTTCAAACTTCTTATCTGAAAGTCTATATGTGTATCCGGATGTTTCTTCACCTATATATTCTGTCGTAGAATAAAATTTAATCTCATTATTGATACCAAGATAAATGATAAAACTAGCTGTTCCACTAGAATAATTTCCTATGTTAAATATTATATTACCATTTATGTCTCCGTTTGAATTTGCCCCTTTATATTCCGCCCATAAACTAATAGTGAAATTATTACTACCAAAGTTTAATAATGACTTGGGAATGGTTATAAAATCATTTAAACCATCTAATACTACACCGTTTGATGATATTGTTGCTCCGCCATTTAATGTTAACGCTGTTGAACTATTTATATCATTAATACTTGCGTTGCTTCCATTCAAAATAAACGTATTTGTTGCGTTTTGAATATTATCTTGTGTATTTGTATTTAAATGTAAACCAGTTGAATTAATTTCTCCTGCTACTGATAATGCTTTGTCAGGATTATTCGTCCCGATACCGACACTCCCTCCAAATATTTTATAATTTGGACCATCAAATCCTGATGTATTAGATGAATCCATTAATGGATTTACATCAGTAATTGTAGTATTACTGCTACCATTTGTAAGCATCGTATCAGTTACTTCAAAAGTGTTCGAATTTGAGTATATATTTACATAAACACGACTATAAATAACTGGTTGAACGGAATATACTGGAGGTCTAATATTTATTTGTATAGCACCTCGTTGACCGTTTGTTGCGGTAGTATCATGAATATATTCAGTAAAAACTTCGTAACTTTGGGTAGAAATATATTCACTATCTACAATAACAGGTGTTTCATTTGAAGTATATTTATTAAAACCATATCTATTTTTGAAATATGTATCTCTTCCTCCATTACTACTTGAACCAATATATTCAACATCAAATAAGAAATTGAGAATACGTGATGCATCATTATTAAAACTAATATCAATAGTGAAATTAGAACTAGTATCAATTTGAAATCTACCGGACCAACTACTATTTTTAAAATTGTATTTGTCCTCAAGTAATTCGCCTTTTTCAGAAATATCTCCAGAAACATCTAATGTTGATTGCGGATTATTCGTCCCAATACCGACATTGCCATTTGCAATAACCCTCATACTTTCAGAACTATCGTTTGTAAAAACAATGTCATTAGAAGAAGAACCAATTTCTACCTTTGTAGTTCCACCAGAATTTTGCAAACCACTTTGTATGGTAACCCAACCACTTCCATTATATCCTTGAAATGAATTGCTTGCAGTGTCAAAATACATGGCACCAGCATTATTACTACCAGTTGCACGATTCGGAAGAACTAAAGATGTAGCACTAATATCCAATTGTGTACCAGCTGTTTCAATCGCTCCGGATGTACCATTAATTTTTGTTAGAAAACTCATATTTGTTTATGATATATAAAATAAATATATTTTATGTTTGTTATGAACTAATGAAGTATATATTTTTGTATAAATATATAATTCACAATAATATCGTGCTAATAATTAGCGTCTTGTTCTCATGGTTGTTCTCATGGTTGTTCTCATGGTTGTTCTTCTAATTCTTTGATGCGGGCTTCAAGGCCAGAAACGGTATGTCGGAGGTCCTTTATGGCTTCAATAAGAGGGGCGACTAAATTACCATACGCAACGGATTTCAAAGAGCCTTCGTTATTGATAACTTCAGGGAAAACAGTTTCGACTTCTTGAGCGATGAGACCAATATGGATTTTATCTTTGTCTTCTAAATCATTACGGTTAAAATAAACGCCACGAAGTTGAGATATTTTATCTAAACTATTATCAATTGTACTGACATTCGTTTTGACGGATGCGTCAGACGTAGACGTGATATCGCCTCCTGAAGTAATATTTCCCGTAACATCCAATTCCCCTGCTATTTGGACGTCTTCTCCCGTAGTAGTAATTGATGAATTATATGTTATTTCACTAGAGGAGCTATTATATTGCATGATTCCTAATGCTGTAGTATGATGGTCTACTTCTCTTACAGGTTTAACAAGAAATGAATTTGCTATTGTTGCATTTAAAGCACTACCAGAAGCATTTAATATAATGGTGTTAGCAGGGTGATTTGTTTGACCGGCTTGATAACCAATAGCAATACTGTTAGCACCTTGATTATCTTCACCGGCTAATTTACCAATAGCAACACTGTTAGTTCCTTGCAAACTATTACCGGCAGAATCACCAATAGCAATACTGTTATCACTTTGTGAAGTATAACCGGCTTGGTTACCAATAGCAACCCCATGTTGGCCTTGATTTGTATTACCGGCTTGATAACCAATCGCAACAGCATGTGATCTTTGATTATTTCTACCACCACCATTACCAATACCTATACTGAATTCGCCTTGATTATCAAAACCTGCAAGAGCACCCAATGCAACAGCTAATCTATTTTGATAATTTTGACCGGCTTGAACACCAACCGCTACAGCTGAACCACCTTGAGAAGTATAACCGGCATTAACACCAACCGCAACACTATATTGATTTTGAGAAGTTTTACCGGCATTAATACCAACCGCAACTGCTGAAGTACCTTGAGAAGTATAACCGGCGTAAGCACCAACCGCAACTGCTGAATCACCTTGAGAAGTATAACCGGTTTGATAACCAACCGCAACAGCGAAACTACTTTGATTATGTCTACCAGTGCCATTACCAATAGCAACAGCAAAATCATTTTGATTATCATAACCAGCTGTAGCACCCAACGCAATACTAAATTGTTGTTGAAGTGTTTCACCTGCTGATCTTCCAATTGCTATTGTATCTTGGCCTTGATTTGTTTTACCAGCATTTTGTCCAATCGCAACAGCATATTGATTTTGATTTGTATTACCGGCATCAGAACCAATTGCAATAGCATATTGTTGTTGATTATCCTTACCAGCGTGAAAACCAATCGCAACAGCATATTGGCCTTGATATTTTTCACCTGTTAATCTTCCAATCGCAACAGCATATTGGCCTTGATTTGTATAACCGGCTGCTTGTCCAACCGCAACAGCAGATGTTTTTTGATAATATCTAGCAGCATTAATACCAATCGCAATAGATTCTTGTCCTTGATTTATTTCACCTGCTGATCTAGATATAGCAACACAATCTTGTCCTTGAGAAGTTTTACCGGCGTTAACACCAATAGCAACAGCAGATTGTTTTTGATTATCCTTACCGGCACTAGAACCAACCGCAACAGCATTACCACTTTGAGAAGTATTACCAGCATTAACACCAACCGCAACAGTACTTGTGCCTTGAGAAGTTTGACCGGCACTAGAACCAACCGCAACAGCTGAATCACCTTGATTATGTCTACCACTGCCACTACCAATCGCAACAGCAAGACGTTGTTGGTTTTTTTCACCGGCATAAACACCAATAGCAACCGTATTATATGATTGATCACTATTTCCAGCATTTCTACCTATAGCAATTGCACTTGTATATTGATTTAAATTTCCAGCATTACTACCAATTGCTATTGAACAGCCAGTACTGCTGCCAGTACTCCAATAATATGTAAGACCTTGATTATTATAACCGGCATATGAACCTATTGCGATTGATTGGTTTTGCGTTTGGTTTATAGTACCGACTTCGTAACCAATATTAATATTACTAGTAGCAGTTTCTGTAACAATGTCTATACCATTTTGCATGATTAATTCACTGGAAACACGAACATCTCCCACAACATCCAGTTCCGAGACAGGTATGGCACTTCCGATACCGACGTTACCACCATCTTTAATCATCATAACAACAGTCGAATCGTCAACTACTTTCATAATATCATTATTACCATTTTGTGAAACAATCAAAGCAGGTCCTGTACCATTATTGGAAATATCTAATTGTGTGGTAACATCGACGTTGGTGTCAGTGCGGATGAATTCACCAGTGAAATTAATAGAACCATCAACAGTCAAATCACCTTTAATATGGACTTTTTCATTACCATCAGTAGCACCACCGGGTTGTAATAATATATCACTATTTGTAGGTGTAGTAATTGTATTACTGTCTATGGTAAATGAACCAACATTTAATGTGCTACCAAACGTAGTCGCCCCGGTAACGTTCAATGTACCATTAACATCCAATGTCGAGCTAGGAGAAGTATTGCCGATCCCTACCATAGGAGCACTTGTTAGATTATCAGTCGCAAATCTAATAACTTCTGTACCAGCAACAATAAATCTAATATTGTCTCTGTAACCATTGGATGCAGGATTTGTTCCTGTATTATTATTTATACCAATGGTTAATAAACCTCTATCTTGGCTATCATCTTCACCATCATCATATTCAATCCAAGCATAATCGTTACTACCGGTAGCACCAGTAGCTGATTTAAAAAGAATAGAACTTGAACCTCTATTATCACCGTGTTGTAAAATGAGTGAACCGGCGGTGCTTGTAGCTGATGTTCCAGTGGTTTCATAAATATGAAGTTGACTTTGCGGATTCGTCGTCCCAATACCGACATTGCCGCCATCCACCAACATATTACCATGTCGTAATTTAAGATAACTACCACTAATATCTAACCAGTCTTTCATATAAGATTTAACATAACGATTTGCACTAGCATCTGTCGTCCAAGAAGACATTATTATTTATATCTATATAAATATGGATATAAATATTTTTATGTTTTTCTAAACTCATATTACAATTTGAAAAATAAATTAGATATAAAAATATGGTAATATGTTTATACCAATGAATATTCATAAAAAAGTAATATTTTTATACTTGGTTAATAAAACCGCTAGTCATGTCCAAATCCCCACTACTGATAGTTACACCATCACCAAATGTAGCAGCAGAAGTGAAATCGGCAATTCCAGTAACGTCCAATGTTTGACGAACAATAGCGGTACCATTGACATCCAAAGTTTTGGTAGGACTATCAGTTCCAATACCAATATTACCACCGTCTTTAACCATCATAACAACAGTTGTATCGTCAACTACTTTCATAATATCATTAGCACCGTGTTGTGTAACAATCAAAGCGGGTCCAGTTCCAGCATTTGAGATATCTAATTGTGTAGTGACATCAACGTTGGTATCAGTGCGGATGAATGTACCAGTGAAGTTAATGGAACCATCTACTTGTAAATCACCAATAACGCGAACTTTATGATCTATACTATTAGTTCCAATGTTGTTATATGCTGTATTTTTACCGGGGCGGAGTTCTAAAACAGTGGCGACATCACTTTCGATATAATTACTTTGAATGTGGATATTTTCGACATCTAATTGGGCGGCTGAAATATCAGTTGTGGCAACAAGTGAAGTCATGGTAGATGTTCCAGAGACATTCAATGTGCTAGCAAATGTGGATGCTCCTGCAACATCCAAAGTACTATTTAAATCAGTAGCACCGGTAACAGTTAAAGTGCTTGATAAACCTGCGTGTTCGGTAACACTTAAAGTGCTTGCTAGAGTGGCAGCCTTGACAACATTCAACGTGCTTGATAAAGTTGCAGCGTCAGTAACAGCTAATGTGCTTGCTAAAGCGGTAGCATCAGTAACATCTAATGTGCTTGATAAAGTGGCAGCCTTTGTAACATTCAATGTGCTTTCTAAAGTGGCAGCTCTGCCAACATTCAATGTGCTTGATAAAGTGGCAGCTTCTGTTACAGCTATAGTACTATCTAAAGTTGCGGCTCTTTCTACATTCAATGTACTAGATAAAGTAGCAGCATTGGTAACAGCTAATGTGTTAGCAAAAGACGCAGCATTGACAACATTCAATGTGCTTGACAAAGTGGTAGCATTAGCAACAGCTAATGTGCTAGATAAAGTGGCGACTTTGGCAACATTCAAATTGTTAGCAAAAGTGGCAGCACCAGAAACGTCTAATGTATTTGATAAGGTTGTGGCATCACTAACAGCTAATGTGTTAGCAAAAGACGCAGCATTGACAACATTCAATGTGCTTGACAAAGTGGTAGCGTCGGCAACAGTTAAAGTGTTTGATAATGTGGTAGCATTGGAAACAGATAATGTGCTTGATAAAGTAGCAGCTTTGGTAACATTCAAATTGCTTGATAAGGTGGTGGTATTGGTAACAGTTAAAGAGTCAATAGTAGTGGCTCCACCAACATTCAATGTGCTATCTAAAGAGGTAGCACCAGTTACATCTAATGTGCTTGCCAAAGACGCAGCTCTCACAACATCCAATGTGCTAGATAAAGTAGCAGCATTGGTAACAGCTAATGTACTTGCCAAAGACGCTGCCTTGACAACATTCAATGTGCTAGATAAAGTGGTAGCATCGGCAACAGCTAATGTGTTAGCTAACGCAGTAGCACCAGAAACATCCAATGTGCTATCTAAAGAGGTAGCACCAGTTACATCTAATGTGCTTGCTAACGTGGCGGCCTTTGTAACATTCAATGTGCTTTCTAAAGTGGCGGCTCTGCCAACATTCAAAGTGCTTGACAAAGTAGCAGCTTCTGTTACAGCTATTGTGCTATCTAAAGTGGTGGCTCTGCCAACATTCAATGTGCTTGATAAAGTAGCAGCATTGGTAACAGCTAATGTGCTTGATAAAGTAGTAGTATTGGTAACAGTTAAAGAGTCTATAGTGGCGGCTCCACCAACATCCAATGTGCTTGCTAGAGTAGCAGCCTTGACAACATTCAATGTGCTAGATAAAGTAGTAGCACCTGTAACATTCATTGTACTACCCATAGTAGCGGCACCATCGGCATTAAATGTACCGGAAACATCCAAAACTGTACTAGGTGTTTCTTTACCAATACCGACATTACCACCATCTTTAACCATCAAAACAGTTGTTGTATCGTCAACTACTTTCATAATATCATTACTACCGTGTTGTGTAACAATCAAAGCGGGTCCAGTACCACCATTGGAAATATCTAATTGTGTGGTAACATCGACGTTTGTGTCAGTGCGGATGAATGTACCAGTGAAATTAATAGAACCATCAACAGTCAAATCACCACGAATATGGACTTTTTCTGAACCGTCTGTTTCACCACCGGGTCGCAATTGTAAATCTGTACCGGCAGGTGTAGTCAAGTGATTACCATCAATAATAATATCATCAACATTAATGATACCAGTATGTATAGTAGGAATTGTTGCCGCTGCGGAGAATGAAGCATCTCCTGTGACAGCTAATGTGCTAGCAAATGTGGACGCTCCAGCGACATCCAAAGTGCTATTTAAATCAGCAGCCTTGGCAACAGTTAATGTGCTATTTAAAGTAGTTGCATCTGTGACTGTCAATGTGTTTGCTAAAGCGGTAGCACCAGAAACGTCCAATGTGCTTGATAAAGTGGTAGCATCACTAACAGCTAATGTGCTTGATAAAGTAGCGGCATTGCTAACAGCTAATGTGCTATCTAAAAGAACAGCACCAGAAACGTCTAATGTGCTTGTTAAATAAGCGTGTTGTTGAACTTCAAGTTCACCCTTCAATAATGATTTGTTAGTAACACGCAAAACATCGTGTGCGACAAGGTCATTATAGACTTGAACGATACCATCAACATGAAGGTCTGAATTAAAGCTAACATCATCAACGAATTTTGCTGTATTTTGAACGTGTAATGTGCTAGATAAAGTAGTAGCATCGGTAACAGCTAATGTGTTATCTAAAACAACAGCACCAGAAACGTCTAACGTGTTAGCCAAAGACGCAGCATTGGCAACATTCAATGTGCTTGAAAAAGTAGCAGCATCGGTAACAGCTAATGTGCTAGCCAAAGACGCAGCATTGGCAACATTCAATGTGCTTGAAAAAGTAGCAGCATCGGTAACAGCCAATGTGTTTGCTAAAGCGGTAGCACCAGAAACGTCCAATGTGCTTGAAAAAGTAGCAGCATCGGTAACTGCCAATGTGCTATCTAAAAGAACAGCACCAGAAACGTCTAATGTGCTTGTTAAATAAGCGTGTTGTTGAACTTCAAGTTCACCCTTCAATAATGATTTGTTAGTAACACGCAAAACATCGTGTGCAACAAGGTCATCATAGAATTGAGCGATACCATCAACATGAAGGTCTGAATTAAGGCTGACATCACCTTCTAATCTTGTTTTACCTTCAACAACCAAATCGCTTTTAAGTGTTACGTCGTCGGCAATAGTAACTTTACTGTTTAGACTAACATCGCCATCAACGGCAAGTTTTGAATAAAAATTGGAATCATCTTGGACACGTAAAGCAGCATTCAAAGATAAATCACTGTTATAACTATCACTTCCTAAATTTGCTGTACGCGCAATAAGGTCTTCTAAACGGGATTGAACGTTTTCTGACAAATCAACTAAATAACGTAATTTATTGATACTTACATCGTAGTTTGTACCGGAATCACGAACGCGATATTCGGTTGCTTTCATACTAAATCCGGGGTTGACACCATCAGCAGTTGTGTATAAATTCAAAGAATTATCACTACGAATATAAACACCACCGCCACTGATATCCAAGAACCCTTTTACGTAGGATTGACGAAACTTGTTAGCATTGTTTGACGAATCAAACCACTGACTCATGCTTATATATATATATTATGATGAAAATAACTATACATTAATTTTAAATAAAAATGCGTATAATTGTTATAATTTACTGCTAGTACCAATTCCCACCGTTTTGACGTGTCATATTTACTGTATCATGATGTATATAACCAATATTATTTGATATATTAGATTTTTATATATCAAATAGAATTCGAAGCATTATTGTTATTAAAGTCACGCGGACGATGAATTATTTTCGAGAGCGTCTAACCGTGCTAGAACTGAAGTCAATTGAGATTCTAATGTTTCAACCTTTGTTTCTAATGTTGCTATACGTTCCTTGTCTGCGAGTTGTTGTCTATCTATTTCTTGTAATGCTGCGGTTGTTATCGTCCATATTGAGTTTTTATTAAGTGAATGGAAATCATTCACCTTTTGCCCGGTTAACATTATACCATTACTGGGAATTGTTACTATATTTTCAGAACCATCAACAGTGTAACTAAAGCTAACATCATAAGAAAACATATAATCCTTTATTTTATGGTTTTCATTCAATGATATATCGATCTTTATGCTGCTGCTGTCAACAACACAGTCTTCATATACCATAATATCAAGCACCTCATCGTTTCCGGCATTAAATGTATGATCGGTAAAACACAATATAGCATATTTATTATTACTTGAATCAGTATAATTAAATGAAATATCGCTGGTAGACGCAGAACCCAATGTTAATATGTTATCATCATTCAGAATGGATGTACTCATGATATTGGGAATCATTTCATTTTCCATGATTTCAACCGCATCAGGAAGAACTTCCTTAACTTCTTGAGCGATAAATCCATAAACGGTTGAAAATCCTTTTTCTGCTTTATTGATGTATTCATATTTTTTGGGTTGTAATTTTCTAAATGAAACCAATGCTTCATTATCACTAATGTCAACAATATTGGTTTTAATTCTTCTATCAGAAGCAGTAACTAACCACCCGCGTGAATATATACCACCATATGTATAAATACTAACACCACCACCACCACCATTAATTGAATAATTCGTATACATTGAATCTCTAATACTACTACTTCTATCAGCCCATCCACTGATACCGCCCAATGATGAATAATTATATGAACCACCATCAGGATACCAATTTAAATTCCATGCAACACCTGCAGAATTATCTCCAGTCCAGCCACTAGTTCGCCTGCTGTAAACACTTACCGGCCATTGAAAACCAGTAGCACTCCCGATACCAATATATCCACTTGTGTAAATTGAACCACGCACATCCAGTTTGTGTAGAGGAGTAATTGTCCCAATACCGACATTGCCACCATATGGTTGTAAATGTATTTCTCCAGCATTTCCATTTTTATATGTTTGAAATTGATATTCTGAAACACCTATACGTCTAATATACATTTGGTCATTAGCAGAATTGTTATGTAACACAATATCCTTACATTGAATAGAAGGATCACCAACACCAGTGGGTGTAATATTATTTACACCTGAACCAATAATTGAAGTTCCAGCAACATGTAGTGTTTTACTAGGACTGCTAGTACCAATACCGAATTTGCCACCATTGTTAATAAACGAATCATCAGTGGACTTTGCTGAAAAGAATATTTTTGATAAAGCTCCTGAATATAAATTGAAATATGCTGAATCATCAGTATTTTTTCGTATTCCTGCTAGAATGTAATTGTTACTACTATTATAAAGGTCTATGCCTGTATCTTGTGTACTTGTTTTAACTGTAACCGTGCTACCAAGCGTAGTCGCTCCAGCAACATCCAACGACCCATTTAAATCAGCAGTATTGGCAACGGTTAATGTGCCAGCAATATTAGTATCCCCGTCATCATCAACAGTAAATTTTGAACCATCAGACCCGGCACCAAATGTACCACGCACATCTAATTTTTCTTGTGGATTATTCGTCCCAATACCGATATTGCCAGTACTGTAATAAATATCATTTGTATCAACGGTACTAGTACTCCAAACACTACTTACTATAGCGTCTAATT
>Ga0181595_10003606_pt1 | contig 14661 bp, 12 predicted proteins | sample 041ome_7_FD_145604 | JGI IMG/M metagenome (GOLD analysis project Ga0181595, IMG submission 145604) | Coastal salt marsh microbial communities from the Groves Creek Marsh, Skidaway Island, Georgia - 041401AS metaG (spades assembly) | ecosystem: Environmental > Aquatic > Marine > Intertidal zone...
GGTGTCGTGCGTGTCGTGTGTGATACGCGTGGGTGTGTCTCGTACCAACTATATAGCGATCTAGTGGGGGTAGTACTAGTAGTAGTATCATCATCATCATCGTGTGTGCGTGTGAATGCGATTGAGCCGTGTATATGGGAGATTTCCACATACAATACACACCCAATACACCACACCACCCCCCCCGACGTGGTCGGTCGAGGTCCACCGACGCGTGCAGACAGACGACGGAACGACCGTGCAGACTGCGGACGACGACCGACGCGGTGGGTGTGTCTTGGGTGTGTCTTGGGTGTCGGTGGGGGACGCGCGACGTCGCGTGACGTCAGTCACCACCACCACCACGCGAGCGTGACGCGCGAGGACGCAGGCGCAGGCACAGGCGCAGGCGTACACCGTCGTACACCGTCGCGCGCAGTGCTCGGGCGCGCGCCGTCCTCGCGCGTGACACCTCGTCATCGGCGAGCCAGGCGAGGCGGGACGGGATGGATAGGGCGATGATGGCGCCGTCGTGCACGTCGGGGGCGTCAACGCGGGCGTCAACGACGGGGCAAGTGGGGCAGCAACGACAATTACGACGAGGACGAGGGTGTTTCGATGAGCGAAACCTCACGCGTGGGCGAACAAAGGTGCATGGGGGGTGGGGACGACGACGACGAGAGGTGAGACAGCGACAGCGAAACGCGAAACGCGATGGCGTCAACGCGATATATAAGGACGGTGAAATACCATGATGCGAGTGCTATGGGGTGGATCGCATGAATCTGTACTAACCAAACGTTTCATTGACGCACGTAGGTGGTGACGAGCGCGGTGTTCGACGCGTTAAAGTTTGACCCAGACCGCGTATCCGTGGCGTTTGATTCAGGATCAGAGCAACTCGAGCCGGAATCTTTATTACAGAGACGTTATACGTTGACGCACAACGACGTGACACGAAATTTGACTCTCACAGTCGGCGACTCGTTCAACGATGACCAAACGTCGATTTGGTACACTCGATTGTTACGCGATGAGGTTCTGGCAGAGTGGCGGGAAGATGGGTTACACGTATTCGTCCAAGTGAGCACGGCCGAAGCGTGGTGGATACGCTGGGCAGCGCCCCTTCGCTCTGTAGTTTTTCGGCAAAAGCTACCGTTAGTTTTGGACACTTTAAGGTATGCTGAGAGAGAGTTACTGGCTACGTATCCAGAGTTGTACGACAGTCCGGTGTACGTGAACTTCAGTAGCGCTGAAGGCGGGGGGGATAAAGAGTATTGGGGGGACTTCCGAACGGCAGGATTAGAGGAAACAAAGTCAAGCAGGGTTGTGTGTGCTGATGGAGCAGGACTGGACCCAAGAATAGCAGATAATGTCAGAAGTACTATTACGCGACTTCGACGCAACGTCGAGGTGGGCGGGATTTTGCTTCCGGCGAATCCGGCAGCCAACGCAACGCCTCCTAGATGAGTTTTATCGACAATATTACCACACACGCGCGTGGTGCATTATATAGAATATTTTAATCGATTTTCATGTTTAGACGAAAACTCAAGCACACAAACGCTGACGCGCGCTGACGCGACGAGTCGACGTATCTTGCGACGTCTACATCAACGAGACCACCTCACTCTCACTCGCGGAAAGATGCGACGACGCCTGGCGGCACTCGCGCCTTTCGTGCGAAGTGGGGTCGACTACGTCATGAGTGCACCTTCAACGTCCGCTCCAGTACGATGTCGCGCGTTCACGTCGTCATTCACGTCAGTGGACGAGTCCCTCAAGTCCTTAGTAAATCACGAAAAGAGCGGCGTTCCTCGGGGCGCAGGGACGAACACGGACGCGGGATTCGATCTAGGACGGATGCATCGCTTGTTGCACGACTTTGGGGATCCGCATACGGGATATAACACGATACACGTCTCTGGAACGAAGGGTAAAGGAACCACCGTGTCAGTTCTCGCGAGCGTCTTGCGTGCCGCCGGCTTGAAAGTCGGAACCTACAAGAGTCCGCACGTGTATACGGTGGCAGAACGCATACGTACTAGCGATGGGAATAATGACGAATCAGACGCGCTCCTCGGGGTGTTGAACAAGGTCGGATCTCTCATTGAAGGTGCGCAACAGCGAGAATGCGGGCAACTGTCGTACTTTGAAGTGTTAACGGCGCTAGCATTTACATATTTCAAGCACGTCGAGGTAGACATAGCGATCGTTGAAGTAGGTTTAGGCGGTAGCCGAGATGCCACAAACGTCCTGAGACCTGAAAATTTGGAAGCAGCGGTGATAACCCATATTGGTGAAGAACATTTAGACGCGCTTGGAGGTTCCATCGAAACAATTGTCGAGGCAAAGGCGGGCATCGCACACAAGGGAAGGCCGGTATTTTACGCCCCTAATGTCGACGATAGAGTCTCGACACTTCTTGCAAGTGCTCTTGATGCACAGGGAGCGAACGATATTCGGAACGTTCGCGCTGAATCCCGACTTATCGGCTATGCCACGGAGGGCTCGACGATGCTTCAAGAGCTCGACATCGATGTATGGCTAGATGATAAGCCCGAGTTTCGACTCTCAAACGTGCGTGTTCCATTAATTGGTCCTCACCAGCGCGAGAACATAAACACGTGTCTGCGTCTTTTGTGTTGGTTGCGGGCGAATGGAAGGTTGAACGTCTCGGTTGACGATATTCGTGTTGGACTCGAATCGACGCACAGTCCCGGAAATTTTGAAGTGTTCACTCGTCCTGAAGGATCAATCCTCATCGCCGACGGCGCGCACACAAACGGTTCGGCAAAAGTTCTCATACAATCACTAAATGAGGTGTATCCAAATCGAAAATTCGTATTTGTCGTCGCCATGGCTGACGACAAGGATCATCGTGGGTTTCTGAGAGAATTGTACGCCGCGAAACCGGTTTCTGTGTATTGTACGCAAATAAACGTAGCGGGGGATGCGATGCGGACTACTCGCGCTAATGTGCTGGCATCAGCGCATGACTCATCATCGAGTCAAACAGAACCCATCATAGATTCTGTTTTTGACACAGCGTTGAGTAATGCGCTCGAACGCGCTGAAGACGACGGTGCCATCGTTGTCGTCACTGGCTCACTCTATACTTTCACAGCACTGCAAAAAGCATTGTTCTAGTAACTAGTAGTATATTTAGCTTTAGGCGCATAGAAGAATATGTAGTCTTACAATATCAGCTATAGAAATAGTCTAGAATTCAGCGCTGCCTGGGTAGCGGGGGAAGGGAATGGCATCACGAATGTTCTCCACGCCGGTGACGTAACACACCAGGCGTTCAAACCCGAGACCAAAACCAGCGTGTGGTTGAGAGCCGTAGCGTCTCAAGTCTAAGTACCACCAGTACGATTCCTTCTCTAATCCATTGTCTTCGATACGACGTTCTAACACGTCCAGACGCTCTTCTCTTTGGCTACCACCCATCAACTCCCCAACGCGTGGCACCAGCACATCCATCGCCGCCACGGTTTTGTTGTCGTCGTTCAAGCGCATGTAGAAAGCTTTGATGTCCTTCGGATAGTCGCGGACGATGACTGGACGATCCTTGAACACTTCTTCAGTAATGTACCTTTCGTGTTCGCTTTGGAGATCTGAACCCCATTCGACGGGGAATTCGAACTTCTTCTTCGCGGCTAAAACATGCTCTACGGCTTCGGTGTACGTAATGCGGGCAAACTCTTGAGACGCAACTCCTCGCAAGCGCTCGCGGAGATTGTCCTTGGCGACATTCTTTTCGAAGAATTCAAGATCCTCATCGCAGTGCTCGAGAACGTGATTGATGCAGTACTTCAAGTAGGCTTCGGCGCAATCCATGTCGTCGTTCAAGTCGGCAAACGCCATCTCGGGCTCAACCATCCAGAACTCAGCCAAATGGCGAGAGGTGTTGCTATTTTCAGCACGGAAGGTAGGGCCGAAAGTATATACATCGTTCACAGCACAAGCCATGATTTCACCGTTCAATTGCCCTGAAACAGTCAAGTATGAAGGTTTGGAGAAGAAGTCTTGCGTGTAGTCGATGGAGCCATCTTTGTTCGTTGGCAGCGACGTGGTTCCACCAGTGCTCTTCAAGGCTTCAACATCAGCCTTGGCTTGCAAGAGCTTAGCTACTTCGGCGTCAACTTGCTCCTTTGTCGCATTTCCCGCCTTCATGGCTTCCTTGAGCGTCTTTACGGCTTCACCTTGAGCCTTGACCTTGGATTCAGCCGCCGCGACTGCTTCGGGCGATGGTCCGGCGCCGGCTTGTAAGCCGTTCAAAAGAGTTGTGACTTGGAACTGTTCTCCCGCACCTTCGCAATCGGAAGCGGTGACGATTGGCGTGTTGACGTACAAAAAGCCATTTTCCTGGAAAAACTTGTGCGTGGCATACGCGAGTTGGTTACGAACTCGGGAAACAGCGCCGATGGTGTTTGTACGCGGTCGCAAGTGCGCAATCGAACGCAAGTACTCCAACGTATGACGCTTCTTTTGTAACGGATAAGATTCTGGATCGGCGGGACCAATCACTTCGAGTTCGTTCACCAACAATTCAGCCGCTTGCTTACCCCCTGGGCTCGCCACGAGCGCTCCGCGCACAGACACGGCGGCGCCCGTGGTGACAACCCCAGAGTTGATGACGTCCCAAGCTTGCGTCCCTTCGTTCACGACGGCTTGCATACCAGAGATGTTACTGCCATCATTCAAATCAATAAACGCTCGTTCTTTTTGAGTGCGCACCGATCGCGCCCATCCACGAATTTCGAGCTCTTCCCCCACCCGAGACGCTCCGCCGTCCACACCCTTTATGCGCGCAATCTTCTCTGGTCGCGCGAACCCGCTCGTGGACTTCCCAGCGGCGCGCGTCGTCGCCTGACGCATCGGTCGCATCGCGGGTGACACCCATGTTCGCATGCGTCCCTGTGCCCCAATCGTCGGTCGCATCGCCGTCTTCGCCGTGCGTGCGTCGCAACCCAGCTCGCGGTGGTGCGCATAGCACGCCGAGGTCGTGGCGCACCGCATCATCCTCGTCGTCGTCGTCGTCGTCGTCGTCGTCGTCGTCGCGAGTCGTCCTCGCACGTGTCGCGCCACGCACTTGGCCCTCGTCGTCGTCGTCTTCGTCGTCGTCGCAATCACTCGTGACATCATCGTCGGTTCACCCCCGTTCGTCCGTCGTCGTGTGTCGGTCGCAGCCGACGTCACGCCCCCAGCCGCACTACATCTAAATCAATCGTCCTCGTCGTCGTCGTCGTCGTCGTCGTCGTCGTCGTCGTCGTCGTCGTCGTCGTCGTCGTCGTCGTCAGAGCGATGGGTGACGGACGACACGGACGATTGCATGGCACACGAAGACATCGTCGAGTTTACCACGCATGGACGACTCGCACACGAACGAGGCGAGGTGGAGGTGTTTCGCGTCGCCGACGACGCGCGCACAGAGGCGGTGGTGGTGCGATGGATTGGTGATGCCGATGCGGCGGAGGATGCCGATGGGCGGGGGACGTTGGGGGTGTCCATGATGGTGTGCACGAGCACTCGAGTCGTGGTGGTGTTCGCGAGCACCGCGACGACACCTAGGCGTGGGGTTGGGTTGAGATATAGCGCAATCACGCGCGTCGAGCGCATGCAAAAGAAGCACATGTTGTCCAGGATGAGACGGGTGCGCGTGGCAACCGGGACGACGGAGTATGAGTTTCACATCAAAGGATCTGATGGTGATACGTTCGCCCGAGTGGTTGAGGAACAAGTAAGAAAGTACGAAGATGGCGTGCGTCGAGCACAGGCGGCGGAAGAGGCTAAAGCGCAGGTAACGGTGGAGGCATCCGCGGCGACGGCGGGCATCGGCGGCGTCTTTAACCGACAGCGCGAACGAGTAGAAGAAACAAATAGGACTTTAGATGAGGCATTCTCAGATCTTTCGGCATTAATGAGCAAAGCTCGAGAACTCGTGGTTCTCGCGGAGCGACTTGCGGAATCATCTGGGACAAACAAAGCGGAGAATTCTGAGCTTCAACGTCTCGTGATGAGTCTCGGGATTACTAGTCCAGTGACGCGGGCGACGAGCGGAGCATCGTTTCACCATGAACTGTCCAGGCAACTAGCAGATTGGATCGTACCAATACTAGCGAAAGAAGACGGAATCATCACTCTAACGGATGCGTTCTGTTTATTTAATCGAGCCAGAGGAACGGAGCTCGTTTCGCCCCAGGACATGCTCGCGGCGTGCGAATCGTGGGACGCGCTCGGGATCGATTTGCATCTCAGACGGTTTGAAAGCGGCGTCGTAGTGATTCATACGAAAGAAAGATCAGACGAGCACGCGTGTTCAAAGTTTAAGGCTGCTTTGAGTTCATTTGAAAGCTCGATAGATTCATACGAGGCGGCGCAAATATTACACACGACGCCCGAAATAGCACTCGAGTACCTCTACATGGCTGAAAGCGAAGGAATTCTGTGTCGCGACGACGGACCACGTCAAATGCGATTTTTTGCAAATCGTTTTAGTGAATTTTAGGCTTAGAAGTTTAGATTTTGATAGCAACTCAATGGCACTTCACCGCCAGACTACAAGATTTGGTACAGCTAAAATCGTTTCGTTTAAATGTCATTGATGTCGTCGAAATCGAAGAAGTCGTCGTTCTCGCCACGCTCTTCTTCGAATGTATCGGTATCATTGACACGGAAAGTCTCAGGAAGTTCGCCATATGCCTTCAACGAACGCGCTTCGTCCGCCAAGTACTTCAAGATGACATCCGCCTTCTCATCTTGAAAGTCACGCAAACCCAAAAGGATGATATCCCCGGTGTTCACCCACACCTTCTTTCGCATCTTACCACGGATGTGACATAAACGCTTCACCCCATCGATGCACTGCGCCTCCAAACGCCCGTTGCCGAGCATTCTCAACACCTGAGCGTATTCCTGTCCATCTTCTTTGAAGATGAGCTCGCGCTTCTCATCTCCTCCGTCACCCTTCCCGCGACGGCGGTTCTTCCCACCTTTGCCCTTGGCGCCTCCCTTCGGCATGGTTGATACGTATGTGTTCTACGATTACGTGTTCTCGTGTGCGGTACCTAGTACGTACGACACTCGTGGGCGCGTCTAATACGTTGCGCGTGAAGCAGAGACCCTAAAAAGATCGGTTTGGCGTCGGTTTAGCGACGACGACGATGGGTGCGGAGTGGAAAAGCGACGACGTGTGGTAACGACGACGATTCTATGCGGGTTCGTGCGGTACACGTGTGAGGTGTGACTTTCGCACTCGGGTCTGTCGCACGCGACGAGGCTCGAAAAGGCGGCTTGGATGTTTGAACACGATGACTCGTTCGACGCCTTCGATTTTCCCGCTTCGGGATTTTTAGGGTATGGGTTCACCAATTATGACCAGAGACGAGTGTGTACATTCCATTGCGCGCGCGCGAATGCGCGCGTTCTCATCACGCACAAGACATCGATGCGTTCACGTGCGTGAGTCAACAGCTATAATATTGCAATAGTGCTACAAGTATGCTATAAATACTTCAGTCCAGCCACGGCGCGACGGCGCTGCATGGCGTGTTGAATGGCCGCGGCGCACGCGCTGGTGAGCGCGAGGACTCGCACGGCGCTGATTTTTGAAAAGAGCGGCGCAAGAATACCGAGAGGTGCGGTGATGAGGAGCGTCTCCGTACTCGTGCGCACATTCGTGGCGAGAAAATGCACCAAATTGATGCTATTCACTGACGCACACGCCAGAGCGAAGATGTTGGAGATCATCCAAGGCACTTTGGACGCGCTTAAAGTCAACACGTGCACCTTGTTTGGTCCAGCGGCAATGGCCAAGACGGTGTCATAGCACAGCTTACCGATAACCATCGCTAAAGGCGGCGCGTATCGTTGAGAATCCTCAAGCATGGGAAACATTATCGTGTCTTGATGGAGAAGTAACAAGATTGGTGCGAGCGCAAACACAGACAACGCCGAACCATTTGCAAATTCTTCACTCAGCATCAAGCACGCGGTAAATGAAGTCAACGTGGCGATGTTCCCGACAATTGGCATCCAGGACACCGCCTGAGCTCTCATCTCTCGATGAGCACTTCTACTTGAAACGTTTCTGAAATGTTCTGGTCGGTTCCTCGCAGCAGCAGGTAGGAATGGGGAGTCACTTGCGACGCGTTTCCGTCTCATGTGTCTCTCAAGCGTGGACCGAATACGAAACTTTAACGCGAACGCTATTTGCAGCGACGTTCCAGCGAAAACACTGATGACTCCCAATTTGTTTTCCATTGCATCTTCAATGTCAGAGTCGTCCATCATTTCCGTCGATCCTTCAGTTTGAGAATAATACGCCAGGAGAAGAATTGCAACGTACGCAGAGTAGACATATGGAAGGTAATCAAATGAAGACTTGGACGGTACGTATGTAAACGAAAGAAACACACCAACGAGCGCACACGCGACGAATAACATCACGCTCAGCCCAGCTTGTTCAGAAAAGTATTCCAGAGCCATGTACAACCCCACGCAGCCTCCACACATGACGCTAAAAATCGCTCTCACCGTAGATGTCCACTCCCTTTGCTCTCGGGGAGATGACACGGCGACTAGAGCAGTCAAAAACGATAGCATGAGTAACCAACTTGGCCACCCATGATGAACGGTCTCGCGCGCACCATACATTCTCGCGTCATCATCTTCAGTATCCGGAACGTGCTCGGCGTCGTACCACATGCCAACTTCACCCTTCCAGGGGAGTGGAGGGCGAAAAGTTACAAAGAACACACCACTTGCGAGTAAGAGCATCACCAAGCGCTTACTCACAGGTTCATCACCCATGACATTCGCAGTCACGGGTACTAGACTCGCACCAGTCATGACGAGCACTCCACCCAACATCACCGCGTCTGTCGGTCGATGTCCCGTCATTTCGAAAATAATGTCAAACATCGCAAACCTGGCAAAAAGTAAAGAAGCGACGAGTGATGCGGCATACATCGCACAATGTCCTCCAGTCATGCGATGCATCACTCGCCTCGAGCCTTGGAATGTGACATACGGCGCAGACACCGTGAGTAAAACTATAAAGACGCTGAACATTTCGCGCAATCTCGGTATGAAGAGCATCGACAACTTGGCCAAGCACACGCTTTGGGCCAACCATCCAAACGTTTGTGTCAAGCGACCATCGAGAATAAGACTTCTACTCGCCAGAACACCTAGTACAGATGTAACCAGGACAAGATAAGGCGGGTATATCGTCGAACCATCATCGTGAATTGCATGGGAAAGGACCTGTTCAATTGCTGCGAGAAGTGCAACGTAGGCCAAGATGAATACGCCGACGAATGATCGACGAATATGTCTTGCGACGTTAAGCACACTAGGTAGCACCACAGCCGAGACAGAGAGAATAAAAATACCTAAACACAGGTAACTCAAAGAAACGCCCCCAATGTTGATGTCTAAGCTCCAGAAGTGATTCAACATAAACCACCCAAAGCACGTCGCCGCGCTACACGCGAAGACGATGTAGTCATGAAGTTGCTGACTTTGGTAGTAACGCGAAAAGGCGATCGATCCGATGACAGGTACCGGAACCATCATCATGGGCGCACCAATAACAATCATGGCGTTCGAAGTTGCGAGAATTAAAGCCCCTTGCATGACACTAACTGGAAGAATGGAACCAACAGCGTTCATACAGTGCGCCAAAAACGCCGCCGATGCGCTGTACACGGATATGGTCACCATCACATAACTTAATGGCGCGGGCACTTGAATATACTCGGCAAATCCGGCAAAAATGATACCGCCCTCAAAACCCGCAGCGAATAACGCAAATGCGGCGACAAGAATCAACGACTCTAGTGTTTCAAATCCAGACTTATTCTCCGCTATCCACCAAAGCGACCGTTCGGTACCGGCGGAGATGAAATACAACACTGGCAACGATACGAGGATCAAGCACGTAAACAAATGCTCAAAGTCAGCGAATATCTCCCAAAAGTTTAAACCTATGTAAAACATCAAAGGAAGGCTCACGGTAGCGATGGTACCAGATTTTGCGTCGCTTGGTGTCGTCACCACGCGGCGCTTGTGCGTCGTCGACGTCGCCGTCCCGCTCGCCGAGCGCTCAGACTCGTTCTCCTCTACATACGTGCACTCGGCAATGATTGGAAACATAAAAAGTCGGTGCATGATAATATACGTCATTGAAATATACAAAGACGCAATCTGTGCATTCATTGACGTGGCAAACGCCCAGGCAATCACCGTCCCGCACACCAGCGGCGCGTACGCGAAAATAGCCCGTTCGCACGTCGCCGCCGCGCCCGGGTACGCGTGGTGCACCCATCTAAACTGCAACGTCACCCACAACCCACCGAGCATGAGATTCGCACCATTTAACATCAACACCGCAAAGTTCAACAATACTGGCATCCCGGGCGTGATCCACGTCGCCCCAAACGCATGCGCTGCGAATGCGCCCGCGAGCGCGCACCACGTCGTCCCCAACGCCCCTTCTGCCGCTCGCATCAAGTCCAACACATACGCCACCATGAGTCCTACGAATACAATCATCATTGATGCTTCCCCTCCACTCGCTACTGTAACGCATAACGCAGGTATGAGCCCCACGCTCGCTCTCGCGCTGTGTCCCCACGCGCGCGCGTTTGACTCGCTCGCCCGCATCCTCATCCTCATCAGCTTCATCTTCTTCCCCGTCAGCACCCTCCGTCGCTGTGTCATAGTCGTCATGGTCCTCCTATATATATACACACCCTTTCTCTACGATCGTCTTCTCTCACCCATCGTTCATTCACGTGGTTCTCGTCGTCGTCATCGTTCACGTTCACGGTTACTGTGGTGAATAATGACGCGATGCACACGGCGAGGACGTGGACGTGGTTTGGTTTGGTTTGGTTTGGTTTGGTTTGGTTTGGTTTGGTTTGGTTTGGTTTGGCGCGCGTCACACGACGACGACGACGACGACGATGATGATGATGATTGGATCACCCACGAGTAGTACGTCGTCGTCGCGTATCGTTATGTCGTCGCGTACACGCGAACGCACGTGATGATGATGATGCATGCATGCGTGCGTGGAATCGAGCGTCGACGTCGGCCCCCGCACGAGACTGACGGCACGTGATGATGACGACTCGCACACGCAGGTTTTACCGGGACGACGTTGGCGAAGACGACGACGACGACGACGAGACGGTACGCTGCGAACGCACCGCGCACCGTCGCCCTCGGTGGGTTCGGTCCCAACGTGAGCGCGGAAGAGATTAGAAAAAAGCAAGAGGCCAAGAAGAAGCTCATCGAGGCGAACAAGGCGAAGGCGCTCGCGGCGAAGAATGCGCAAAAGACTTCCAATGCATTTTCCGCGCGAAAGAACTCGCAACAAACGATTGCGAGCGTACCTGCGCGTAAGAATAGAACCATGCCTGGCGCTGCGGCGAAGAAACCGGCGACGATTGGGTCTAAAACCATCGGGTCCAAGAAGACGACGGTTTCGAGCAAAGCCAAGGATGCCGAGCCGAAAAAGAAGCTCTTCGGGTTGTTCTGATGCGTCACCGATCAATGCTCGTGCACACACACACATGCACACACGCATACGTATACACTATATACACGTTAAGTCTATCTTCCCGTCGCGCACGCGTGCGCACATTTGTAACACGCATTCCAGAATCATGACACGAGGCGTTCACCACGTGGACCGTTTCTCGATGCCGCACCAGCCCTCACACCTCGACCGACGCCTTTCGCGCCTCGTGACGTCATGGCCACATCGAACGATGTTGGTGATCGCATACGAACGTTATTCGCTGAATTAGAGTACGTCGAGTCGTCGTCGTCGTCGTCGTGCGCGCGCGTCGCGTGGCAACACATGCAATTGCGATTGACTCCTCGAAGTGAAGACTGACGCACGCGCGGTGTTGTGTACCGCACGCACGCGAACAGCGATGGGTTTAAACGTCAAGACGTGCTCAGGAGCACAGATACCGCGGCGTCGACCGCGCATTTGAAGAAACTCACGAATAAAATGGCTGAGGGCAAGAAGATGATTAAAGAGTTCGAGCGGTTGGCGCTGAGCGAAGGCGCGACGACGCCCGAGGCGTTGGCAAAGAAGAAGAAGGAGTACGTCACTGCATTGAATGAGTACGTGCAATTGAAGAAAGAAGCACAAGTGCTGATTGGAGAGAAGAAAGTGGAAGGACCGAGCACGTCGACGTCGACGGCTGGGGTTGGTGCACCCGCGCCGAAGACGGCGAGCGCGAGCGCGTTTACGCTCCCAACGGCGTTTGCGCAGCGAAAGAATAAGGAAATTTTAGATGATGAGCAGCTGCAACAGATGGAAGCTGGGGATCTTCTACAGCACGGAAGAGGAATCATGGACGAGACCGATAAGAGTGTGGCGAGAAGCCAAGCGGTGGTGGAAGAGACGATTCAAATAGGTACGCAAACCGCCGAGGCGTTGCGCGGACAAACGCAACAGCTCGAGCGCATTGTGGATGATCTCGATGAGATTCATTTCTCGTTGAAAAAGTCCTTTGGCGTGCTCAAAGATATCACTCGAGGATTAGCAACCGACAAGTGCATCATGTTTCTATTATTCTTAGTGTGCGCGGGCGTGTTGACCGTCATCGTTCTCAAGGTTGCAAAATAGAAATACTGTTCATTAGTACATGTCATATTTATACGGGTGATCTACGACGCGCTTTTCAGCGGCCTGAATTTATTTTTGAATGTTGTACAAACGTTTATTCTTCTTGCATATCTTCATGGCGATCTCGTTGACTCGAAGGTGCTGGTTCGCTGGGACTCCACTCTTCGTCGTCGTCCATGCTGTCGTATTCGTCGTCAAAGCCTATGTTTTCATCGTCGTCTTCGTTGTCTTCGTCGTCATCGTCGTCTTCGTCGTCTTCGGAATCAACAATATCGGCTTCAAACCACATGTCGTCTTCATCCTTATTTGGAGGATTTAAAATGTTTACACCACCATCACCCGCTTCGAAGATGCGCACGACGTTGTCGATGCCGCACGTCACGAGCTGGGGCAAATGTGGATGAGGCAAAACCGTATTGACCACGGACGTATCTGCTTGCATTTTGCACACGAGTTCACACGTCTCTTTACACCACACGTACACGCCACCGTCATCACCACCAGTTGTCACGTACTGATCTTCACCCATAAATGCCACGCCCTTGAGAAATGTCTTGACGTTTTGTCGCCCCTTGTAACGCTTGGCGGGTTGACGCTGATGATTTTCATCCGCCGTCCATGGCTTCTTGGCTTCAGAGTTATAACTCGCCACAGCGCGTCGTGTATCGATGACAAACACGTCGTCACCTTTGCAGCTAATCGCGAGCTCGCCTTTGGCGCTATACGCTAATCCTGAGATGCCTTCAAAGTCCTCCGACATGACGTCGAGCGGCGAAAACGTCATGACGCACGGAATGTCGTGATTCATGGATGCGCGCGGCGTGCGTAAAAATGGCGAATGCGGGGGAGACGAGCCAGGACTGGGCGATCCTGGAGGTCTTTCGCGTGCGAGTTCACGTCTGTTGCTCTTGACGTGTCTCAAATCAAATACGCGCACGTACGGATCATCCGAACACGCCGCGAACACCGTCGGCGCCGAGGGATCAAACGCGATGTCAGAAGTCGGACCAAAACGATTAAGATTGACGACAATTTCGTGTCCGACGCCCCCATTATTGTTTCCTTGTCTCAAATCAAATAATCGTATGCGTCCATCTTGATGTGCGGTGAGAAACGTGCTCGGTTCGTGCGGAACAAAGATAATTTTCATCCCCATACCGGCGCCGCGTCCATTCCACAACTCACTCGACGCCTCGCTCTCGCGATGCGCGCCACCTCTTCCACGTAACCTGTATCCATAATGTTCCGGTGGTGGCTCTTTAAACCCTCGTTCAAGATCAATAAGTCGTATTCCACCATCTGCACTCGTCGTCACGCACTTCATCGACGAACTTTGCGGTACAAATTCCGCCGCGAATACGTTGTGCGTGTGTCCTGTAAACGTCGACCCTCGCAGCGGCGTCTTCGACCCCATCGACCACACGCACACCGTCATGTCATCACTCCCCGAAATCAACAACGACGCGTCATCATTCCACGCCACGCAATTCACGCATCCCCCATGGGCGTCTAATTCCCCCATTAATCGTAATTCACGCATAAAATGTGCGTTATTCGCGCGCAACGCGCGCGGCGCCCGCCTCGCCCCCAACTGTCGAGCTCGAACTTCCAAGAAGACGTTATTCGTGCCAGTCTTGTTCGTCGAATGCGGCGACTGCGGCGGAGAACGCGCGTCGCAAACATTTATCGTGTGCGACACGCTCGGTGTCGCCGCACCATCACCATCACCCATCATCATCGTCGTCGTCGTCGTCGTCGTCCCGTGCCTCGTCTGCCGCCTCGTCGTCATGGCGGTGTCACCCATGGGCGCGCCCGTCGTCGATCGTCGTCGATCGTCGTCAACGCTCGGTCGCGCACGCACACTACTCGTCCACGATCGTCGATCGTCGATCCACCACCACCCTCGTCGTCGTCGTCGTCGTCGTCGTGTGACGCCCAACAGGGCCCTCCCTGTCGACACCTGAATGACGACGACAAAAAAGTGTCCCGACTAATAGGCGACGAATAGATGGGCGTGGTGATAG
>Ga0181595_10003608_pt1 | contig 14655 bp, 13 predicted proteins | sample 041ome_7_FD_145604 | JGI IMG/M metagenome (GOLD analysis project Ga0181595, IMG submission 145604) | Coastal salt marsh microbial communities from the Groves Creek Marsh, Skidaway Island, Georgia - 041401AS metaG (spades assembly) | ecosystem: Environmental > Aquatic > Marine > Intertidal zone...
AATTCTTTTGCTGGTAAATTTAAAATATCAAAAAAAGAAATACTTGATAAACTAAATCTGATACAGAATAAAATTGCATTTACTGATATCTATTCAAAAGTTGATCCATCTATTATTAAAACTGAAGGAAAGACACCTGCGAAAAATAAATTATCCAAAAAAGCAGAAAAAATCTGGGCCAATTTATATAAAAACCTCGATGACTCTCCGTTAAAAGAGTATTTCTCAAAAAAAAATGATTGAAGTCCTTATTCTTTGCTCAACTGGAATCTTAGTTGGTTTCTTGGCAGGGTTGTTTGGTATTGGTGGCGGATTAATTATTGTTCCTGTAGTGACTTTTTTGATGATTCATTTTTATAATTTCTCAGGTGCTGATGCTTATGCTTATGGAATTGGGTCTTCTATGCTATCAATTATTTTTACAGGATCTATAGCTACTTATTTTCATATAAAGAATAATAATTTTAGTGTTGCTAAAGTTTCTAATGGGATTGGGTATTTGTTTTTTGGATCTCTAATTGGTAGCTATATTATTCACTTTGCAAGTTTTTATTTTCTAAAATATTTTTTTGTAATCTATTGTTTTTTTTCTGCTGCTAAATTACTGAATCAATCAAATCTTTTAAATTTTTTGTATTCCTTTCCTTTAAAAATCATTAGTTTTATTTTTGGACTTATATCATCCATTGTTGGAATTGGTGGTGGCACCTTGTTTGTACCCTACTTTGAATCAAAAAAAATTAATATAAAGCTGGCTATATCAACTAGCTCTGCGCTCGGTGTTGTAATTGGCTTAGGCACAATTCTAGGTTTTATTTCTCAAAATCTTATTACAGAGAACACTCTCTTATTAAATTCTTTTTTTGACTATGGAAACATTTATATTAAATCCTTCTTCTTTTTGACCTTGCCAAGCATCTTCACAATCTTTATCTCAACCAAACTTTTAATTTCTTTAGATCAAAATATTATAAAAAAATTATTTGCATATCTTCTAATAATAATAGGATTAATGAGCCTATTTAACATGTAAGGAATAATGTCCAAATCATCTGAAATATGAGATAATTGCTTTTTTTTGAAATATGTAACTCAGGGAGGAAGTATGTCGGAAATCCAAATGGCGCTAGCAGCTGCAATAATTGCTGTAATTTATGGTGCCTTAGTTTCAAAGTCTATTCTTAGCCTACCGGCAGGAAATAAAAAAATGCAGGAAATTGCAAACGCTATTCAAAAAGGCGCTTCTGCATATTTGTCACGTCAATATAAAACAATCGCTATTGTTGGAATTGTTTTAACTATATTAATTGCTCAATTTATTGATCTTGATACAGCGATTGGTTTTGTCGTTGGTGCTTTATTATCAGGTGCTTGTGGTTTTATTGGCATGAATGTCTCTGTTCGCGCTAATGTTAGAACGGCTCAAGCGGCAACCAAAGGAATTGTTCCAGCTTTTGATGTAGCTTTCAAAGGTGGCGCGATTACAGGTATGCTTGTGGTGGGACTAGGTCTACTAGGTGTTGCAGGATTTTATTTATACCTCGGAGGCACAGAAGCTGAGAATCTAAATCCTTTAATTGGTCTAGCTTTTGGCTCATCTCTAATCTCTATTTTTGCAAGATTAGGTGGCGGTATTTTTACTAAAGGTGCTGACGTTGGTGCTGACTTAGTGGGTAAAGTTGAAGCCGGTATTCCAGAAGATGATCCTAGAAACCCTGCTGTCATAGCAGATAATGTTGGTGACAATGTTGGTGATTGTGCGGGTATGGCTGCGGATTTATTTGAAACATATGCGGTAACCATCATTGCAACTATGGTACTGGGTGGCCTAATGATTACTGGAGATACTGTTAATGGTGTGTTGTACCCACTAATGTTAGGTGCGGTTTCTATTATTGCATCTATTATTGGTTGCTTCTTTGTAAAAGCTAATAATAAAATGACTAACGTAATGCCGGCTCTTTACAGAGGTTTAGCTATTGCGGGTCTTTTATCATTGATTGCTTTTTACTATGTATCTGAGTATTTGTTCCCATCTGGAATTGTTGTTGATGGAATTACCTATCCAGCGATTGGTTTGTTTGGTTCTGCTGCAGTTGGTTTAGCGTTAACTGCTGCTTTAGTATTTATTACTGAGTATTACACTGGTACAGAATATAAGCCTGTTCAGCATGTAGCGAAAGCTTCAGAGACTGGTCATGCAACAAATATTATTGCTGGTATTGGTATCTCAATGAAAGCAACTGCACTCCCAGTCATCTCTGTATGTTTGGCAATCTTTCTTTCATATTCATTTGCAAACCTTTACGGTGTTGCTATAGCAGCTACTTCAATGTTAAGTATGGCAGGTATTATTGTGGCACTAGATGCTTATGGCCCAATTACTGACAATGCTGGTGGTATTGCCGAGATGTCTGGTTTACCACAAAAAGTGAGAGATGTTACTGATCCGCTTGATGCAGTTGGAAATACTACAAAAGCTGTAACTAAAGGTTATGCTATTGGTTCTGCAGGTTTAGCATCATTAGTTCTGTTTGCAGATTACACTCACAAACTTGATGTGTATGGAATCATTGCTACGTTTGATCTCAGTGAGCCAAACGTTATTATTGGTTTAATCATTGGCGGTCTAATCCCTTACCTTTTTGCTGCTATGGCAATGGAAGCTGTGGGAAGAGCAGCTGGTTCTGTAGTTGAAGAGGTAAGAAGGCAGTTTAAAACAATCAAGGGTATTATGACTGGCAAAGGCCAGCCTGATTATGCCAAAGCTGTTGACTTGCTAACCACATCTGCAATTAAAGAGATGGTAGTGCCTTCGTTATTACCTGTAGCTGTTCCAATCATTGTTGGTTTATCTCCATTAGGGGCTCAAGGTTTAGGAGGTTTACTAATGGGTACAATTGTTACAGGTCTTTTTGTAGCTATATCAATGTGTACTGGCGGCGGCGCTTGGGATAATGCAAAAAAATATATTGAAGATGGAAATCATGGTGGCAAAGGTTCTGAAGCTCACAAAGCTTCTGTAACAGGAGATACTGTTGGAGATCCATATAAGGATACTGCTGGTCCAGCAATCAACCCACTTATTAAAATTATTAACATCGTTGCACTTTTAATTGTGCCGTTATTATAAATTTCATTTAATCATTTAAAAGCCCATTTTTAAATGGGCTTTTTTTATAGGTGGACGTTTATCAATAAGTAAGTTACGAATAAGATCCACAATGATGTTAATGCAATTAGTATCGATAAAATTTTAGATTCAACATAAATTAAACCTGCAGTAAAAGAACTAAAAATTAATGTTGTTAAATTGCCAAGAATGATCATGCTTAGGACAGAAAAACCCAAAGTGTAAACTGGATATAAAAAACAATTCAGAATTAGAATTAAAACAAGCAATGAGCTTGTTCGAGCCTTTAAAATTTTAAAAACGAGTGTCTGAAAAAACACCAATATTGTCCAAATGAAACCAATGAAATACCCTTTAGGGAAAAAACGATTATTTTCTAAAGCTATCTTTTGTGTTACACCTTCGAATCCAAAATTTAAAATTATATAATTAGAGGCAAATAATATAATTAATGAAGCTATTAGTAATGTTATTAATGACTTTCTTTTTAAAAAGTTGATCATTTTTTATTTAACAAAAGATGTTCAACATGTTGATATTTTTGTTTTGTCATTTCGATAATATCACTTGGAAGAGTTGGTGGCGGAGCTTGTTTGTTCCAATCGATTGATTCAAGCCAATCTCTTAAAAATTGTTTATCAAAGCTTTGAGGAGACGTACCTACTTTGTATAAATTAGCATCCCAGAATCGTGAAGAATCAGGAGTAAGAATTTCATCCATTAAAATTAAGTTACCTTGATTATCTAAGCCAAATTCAAACTTTGTATCAGCAATAATAATGCCCCGATCAAGAGCATAATCTCTAGCAAAGTTATATATTTCAATACTTTTGTCTTTTATATTTTGTGCTCTATCTTCCCCAATCAAATTAACCATTTGATCAAATGAAATATTCTCATCATGATCTCCAACTGCCGCTTTTGTTGACGGGGTAAAAATTGGTTGAGCAAGTTTTTCAGCTTGTTCTAAATTTTTTGGTAATGTAATTCCTGAAACACTTCCTCTTGATTGATAGTCTTTCCAGCCACTTCCAATCAGATACCCTCTAACAATCGCCTCGACAGGTATAGGCTGCAATCTCTTAACAACAACAGATCTATCCTTTATAAGAGATATTTCATGATCTTTGACTACAGATTCAGGTGGAATATCCGTTAAATGATTCTTGATGATTGATTCTATTTTATGAAACCAGAAATTTGAAACCCGAGATAAGATCTTTCCTTTTGATTCAACAGCTTCATTCATTATCACATCAAAGGCTGAAATTCGATCACTGGTTACCATTAAAAAATGCTCATCATCCACAACATATGTATCTCTTACTTTACCTTGATGAAATAATTGAAGACTTTGAATAGTTGTAGTCATATTAATTTGATTTACTGTTCAAGCATTTCGATAGCAGGTAATTTCTTTCCTTCAGCAAATTCGAGAAAAGCTCCACCAGCAGTTGAAATGTATGATATTTTTTTACAAACCTTGAATTTTTCTATTGCAGCAATCGTATCTCCTCCGCCAGCTAATGAGAATGCCTCACAATCAGCAATCGCATGAGATAGAGTTTCAGTTCCTGAGCTAAACTGTTTAAACTCAAATACACCTAAAGGCCCATTCCACATAATTGTAGAAACTTGTCCCAAATGATTCGTAATGTTCTTTAATGTATTTGGTCCTAAATCAAATATCATGTCATCGGCTTCAATGTCATGAATTTTTTTTAATTTGGCATGCGCGTTGATATTAAATTCCTTTGCGCAAACAACATCTTCAATCACGGGGAAAAAAATTTGCTTTTCTTCAATCTCATTAAGTATATATTTTGCTTCATCAATGAAATCGACTTCATACAATGATCTCCCAATATTAAATCCTTGAGCCGCTATAAAAGTATTCAGAATACCTCCGCCTAAGATTAAACCATCAACACGATTAATAAGGTTTTTTAAAACAGATAGCTTTGTTGAAACTTTACTTCCACCCACGATAGCCAGCATTGGTTTTTTTGGTTGATCAAACGTTTTAGTTAAAGCTTTTACTTCATCATAAAATAGTAGTCCAGCACATTTTTCATTAATATATTCTCCAATACCATAAGTACTCGCTTCCTTGCGGTGGGCGGTACCAAAAGCATCCATGACAAAGATGTCTGCTATGGAAGCATATTTTTTCGATAACTCGTTAGAGCACTCTTTTTCACCGAGATTAAATCTCACATTTTCTAAAACATGAAGGATTCCAGGCTCAAAGGATTGACCTTTTTCAAAATCTCGATGAAGCATTATTTTGATATTTAATTTGTCTTGAAGGTAATTGACTATAGGCTTAAGTGACAGAGTGTTATCAAAACTCCCCTCTGTTGGTCTTCCCAAATGAGATGTCAGGATCACGATTTGTGCATTGTCGATGGCATACTGAATGGTAGGAATGGATGCATCAATTCTACTTGTGGAGGAAATTATGGATCCATCTATTGGAACATTTAAGTCTGCACGAATAAGAATCTTTTTATTTCGCAGATTTAAGTGATTAATGCTTTGAATAGACATTAGCTTGCATTCATCATTGCCACTGCAGTATCCAACATACGACAACTAAAGCCGTATTCATTATCGTACCAACCAAAGACTTTTACTAAATCACCTGATGAGGACACTTTTGTTAACAAAGAATCAAAGTATGATGATGCTGGAGTGTGATTAAAGTCAACAGAGACTAGAGGAATGTCAGAATAGACAAGGATATCTTTTAACTCATTGTCAGCCGCTTTTTTAATCGCTGCATTCACTTCTTGAGCCGTTACTTTTTCTTCAATATTTAATGTGAGGTCAACCAAAGAGACGTTTGTGGTTGGAACGCGAATTGCCACCCCATCTAGCTTTCCTTTTAATTCAGGAATCACCAAGCCTACAGCAGATGCTGCACCTGTTTTTGTTGGCACCATGGATGAGCTTGCTGTTCTTGCCCTGCGAATATCTTTGTGAATATTATCTAATAAGGCCTGATCATTCGTGAACGAATGAATCGTATTCATTAATCCAGATTTAATTGTGTAGTTTTCATTTAAAACATGAACGATTGGAGCTAATCCATTTGTGGTACATGATGCATTGGAAACAACTGAATGAGATGACTTAAGAGTTTTGTGATTCACACCATACACAATTGTGGCATCAACATCGGATTCACCGGGAGCTGAAATCAAAACTTTTTTTGCACCCTGATGAAGATGAACCATATTTAATTTTTTACTTCTAAATGCGCCTGTACATTCTAAAACTACATCTACATCCAAATCGCCCCATGGGAGTTCTTCAGGATCTCGAGTGGCATAGTATTTAATAGTATCGCCATTAATAGAAAATTCATTCTCACCCATAGAAATATCGCCATCAAATCGACCGTGAGCTGAGTCATACTTTAATAAATGTAAATTTGATTCCATGGTGCCACGGCTACTTCCATTAATCGCCACCACCTTTACATCTGATCTTTTTTCCTCATAAATTGCTCGCAGCACTAAACGACCAATTCTTCCAAAACCTGTAATTGCGACTCTCACTGTCATATGTTTAGCTTATCCTAAATTAAAATAAAAAAGGTATCCCTAGCAACTAGGAATACCTTTTTCTAAATCAATCAAATTAAAGAACAGATTTAACTGTCTTAACCACATTCTCTACTGTAAAGCCAAAGTGTTCAAATAACTTACCACCTGGCGCTGATTCACCGTAAGTATTGATACCAACGGAAGCTCCATCTAGACCAACATACTTTCTCCAGTAATCAGTCACCCCAGCTTCTATAGAAACACGCTTTACTCCTGGAGTAAGAACAGAATCTTTATATGCCTGATCTTGACGATCAAATGCATGAGTACATGGCATTGAAACCACTCTTGATGCAATACCCTCAGCTTTTAACGCCTCACATGATTTCATAGCGAGGTCTAACTCTGAGCCTGTCGCAATAAGAATAACTTTATAGTCATCACAATCACAAAGAACATAACCACCTTTTTTGATACCTTCAAGTTGCTCATCTGTTCTTTCATTAAATCCAACACCTTGTCGAGTTAGAACTAGACTGGTTGGATTACTTGTATTTGCCACAGCTTGAGTCCAAGCCACCGCTGTTTCTGTTGCATCACCTGGTCTCCAGACTTCCATATTCGGGATAAATCTTAGGCCAGATGTTGTTTCAATCGGCTGGTGAGTTGGTCCATCTTCACCTTGGCCGATTGAATCATGGGTCAACACATAAATAACTCTCTGCTTCATCAACGCCGACATTCTCATACCATTTCTCATATAGTCAGTGAACATATGAAAAGTACCGCCGTATGGAAGAATGCCGCCATGTAATGCCATACCGTTCATAATAGCCGCCATACCAAATTCACGAACGCCATATGAAATATAGTTACCAGGCTTCTTACCGCTAACATGTTCAAAGCTGGCACAGCTGGTCAAGTTTGATCCAGTTAGGTCAGCAGAGCCGCCAACAAATTCAGGCAATGTTTCAGCTAGTTTGGTAATGACATTTTGTGATGCTTTTCGGGTAGCCACTTTATCGCCAGCAGCATTTGTTTCTTTAATTAACGCATCAACTTTTTGCTGCCAATCTGCTGGTAATTCATTTGCCATACGACGTTTAAATTCAGAAGCTAATTCTGGGAATTCTTTTTCATATGCTGCAAATTTAGTATTCCATGCAGACTCGCGTTCTTGTCCTTTATTTTTTTGACTCCAACCATCGTAAATGTCTTGTGGAATCACAAAAGGATCATGTTCCCAACCAAGCTCTTTTCTTGTGAGTGCAACTTCTTCTTCACCTAATGCGGCTCCATGGCAATCATGCGAACCTGACTTGTTTGGTGATCCTTTACCAATAATTGTTTTACAGCAAATTAACGTTGGTTTATCAGAAACAGATTTAGCTTCTTGGATAGCCTTATCAATTGCATCAAAGTCATGGCCATCAACATCTCTCACAACATGCCAACCGTATGACTCAAATCGTCCCGCTGTATCATCGGTGTACCAACCTTCAATGTGTCCGTCAATTGAGATGCCATTATCATCCCAGAAAGCAATCAGCTTACCTAAACCCCAAGTTCCAGCGAGTGCACATGTTTCATGAGAAACACCTTCCATCAAACAGCCATCGCCCATGAACACATAGGTGTAATGATCAACAATATCATGGCCAGGTTTATTAAATTGATTAGCTAATAATTTCTCAGCCATGGCAAAGCCTACAGCATTACTTATACCCTGACCAAGAGGTCCAGTAGTTGTTTCAACGCCAGGCGCATAACCATATTCAGGGTGACCCGCACACTTAGAATGCAACTGTCTAAAAGATTGGATCTCACTCATCGGTAGGTCGTAACCAGTTAAGTGCAAGAGAGAATAAATTAACATTGAGCCGTGACCATTAGATAAGATAAATCTATCTCGGTTTGCCCATTCAGGATTGGTAGGATTATGGCTCATATGATTATTCCAAAGCACTTCTCCTATTTCTGCCATACCCATAGGAGCACCTGGGTGTCCTGAGTTTGCTTTTTGAACTGCATCCATGGATAAGGCACGGATCGCGTTTGCTAATTCTTGTCTACTTGCCATTCTTTGTTTCTCCCTTGTTTTGGTGAATATTCTTCTTTATTCAAGTCTGATAAAAATACAACCTGTAATTTTCTTTGTATTCGGTATTAGAACGTATAATTATTGCCTAAACAGCATTATTCTTCAAGGATTTGTTGCAGATTCTTTCCATTTTATAGAGCAACCAATACTAGGTATTTGATCAATGGGGCCACTATGTGTTTCTGCGATAAGCTTCATCGCATTGAATAAATCTCTTTCATTGTTATCTGACAATTCTCCACGTCCCGTGGAGTCAAATCGACCTCTATACTGAAGCTCATACTTGTTATTAAAACCAAAAAAATCAGGTGTGCAAATTGCATCAAAACTTTTTGCAACTTCTTGTGTTTCATCAAAACAATAATCAAATGGAAAATCTTCATCTTTGGCTAATTTTTGCATGTTCTCAAAAGAATCCTCTGGATAATTTATTACATCATTAGATGAAATCGCAACGGTATTAATACCCAATATTTTCAACTCTCTAGTATCATGAATCAATCTTGGTAAAATAGCTTTAACATATGGACAATGATTGCAGATGAACATTACCAATAAACCATTAGAACCCATTGCATTTTCAAGACTAATCAATTCATTGTTAGTTGATAGTAAACTAAAACTTTTTGCTTTCCAGCCAAAATTACAGACTGGAGTTGTGAGGCTAACCACTTCGCACTCCTTGTTGAATTTAAAATATGAATAGATTTTACCATTCAGACACTATTTCAGTACATGGCGTGACTAACCTGTCTGAGGAAGCCTCGAAGCATCTTGTTAAGTCATTGCGATTAAAGCCATCTGATAAAATTATATTATTTAATGGTGATGGATATGATTATCTTGGCGAAATATCAGAAATTGGTAAAAAAAATGTCGAGATTGTTGTTAATGAAAGAAATCCCAATATAAGTGAAGCAAACATTGGTATTAGCATCCTACAGTCAGTAACCTCGCGGGATAAACTCGACTTTATTTTTCAGAAGAATACAGAACTGGGAGTAAAAAATTTCTATTTAATTAATACCGAAAGGGTAAACTTTAAAATACCACCTAATAAAATATCTAATAGAATTGAACATCTAAAAAAAGTTGTTATCTCTGCATGCGAACAGAGCGGAAGGGCAAAAATACCAACCGTTCATGAAACAATTTTTGATTTAAATAAGTTAGCAAATGAAGATGATCATTCATGTAAGTTAATTTTGAATCCCTACACAGATTACTCGCTATTTAATTTAAGGAATAGCAACTTAACAAATAAAAAAAGTTATCAGGTTTTAATCGGACCAGAGGGAGGCTTTTCAGAAGCTGAAATAAAAGTAGCGGAAAATGCTGGGTTTAAATCATTATCTTTAGGTAAAAGAGTATTACGAACAGAGACGGCTTCCTTAGCAATAACAAGTGCCTTATTAGCCTTAACTGATAATTTTGTATAATTTACATAAATTTATATAAAAATAGATATAAATATTGTAAAATATACAATATGAATCTTAAACAGCTTAGAACCGATAGAAAGCTAACTATTACCAACCTCAGTCAAATCCTTGACTTAGACCCTGGTAATCTTTCAAAAATTGAACAAGGAAAACTAAAACCTTCTTTACCAGTTCTAATAAAATATTCAAATTACTTTAAAGTCTCCATTGATAATTTAGTGGGGCAATCGAGCGTCGACTTTATATCAGCCTTTAGATCGGCAGCCCCGTATATTCATCATTATAGAAATAAGATATTCGTTATTGCATTTGACGGTTTTGCCCTTGAGAGTAACTCTTTTGTCAATTTATGTACTGATATTAATCTGCTTCACTCTTTAGGAATTAAAATCATTCTAATTCATGGCATCAGGCCTTTTATCGATTTAAGATTGGATAAAAATAATATTAAATCAAGATTCTATAAGCATCAAAGAATTACCACAGCTGAGATGATGCCTCATATTATTGAAGCTAATGGGTTAGTTAAAACAAAAATTGAAGCGGCTTTATCTTCCAATATTTACCATAATAATATCTTTAAAAGTGAGTTGAAAATTTCATCTGGTAATTTTCTTATGGCGAAACCGAGAGGTGTTATTGATGGAGTTGACATGGAACAGACAGGGGTCATTAGGGAGATTAACCATGAAGCAATCATTGAAAAACTTAACCACAATGAAATCGTCATCATGTCTCCTATTGGATACTCTCCTATTGGGGAAATATTTAATTTATCTTTTGAATCATCAGCAAGTAAAATTGCTTCGTCAATTCAGGCTGAAAAATTAATTTATATCACTGAAAATAATGGGGTACAAAATATTAGAGGTGAATATATATCTGAAATGACAAGCATCAAATTAAACAATTTGATAACTCATATCAAAGAATCAGAGCATCCAGAATTTATAGAAAAAAATACCCTGCCGATATTGGAAGGTGCAGCTGAAGGTTTAAAAGAAGGCTTAGTAAAAATTCATCTAGTAAATAGACACGTTAATGGTTCATTAATCATGGAATTATTCACTAACCAAGGCCAGGGTACTGTTATTACTCCAGAAAAAATAGAGAAATTCAGATCTGCCAAGATACAAGATGCCAAAGTGATTGAAAAAATGATTAATCCACTAATGAAGAACCAAATCATTGTAGACAGGAGTCTTGAAAAGATAGAAATGGAAATACAAAATTTCCACATTTTAGAGTTTGATAATAAGATACTTGGGTGTGCTCAAGTTAAACATTATGATGGTATTTCTGAAATTGCTTGTTTTGCAATAAATGAAAATTACCAAAATATGGGTTATGGGAAAAAACTTTTAGAATATTGTGAGAATGAATGTAAGAAAGTGAATAACAAGACATTTATTATGACAACTCAATCTAGCCATTGGTTTATGGAAAATGCATTTAAACAGGGCAGCATCAATGATTTACCTGATGAGAAAAAAAAGGAATACTCCCCACAACGAAATTCAAAAATATTTTTAAAGGAATTGGAGCAATAATGGCACCGAATGACAAAGCAAAAATACTTAGTGAAGCATTGCCTTACATAAAGCAATTTTTTGATAAAACTATTGTGATTAAGTTTGGTGGCAATGCCATGATAGATGAACAACTTAAAAGCTCTTTTGCTATGGATGTAGTGTTATTGAAGTTGGTGGGTATGAATCCAGTTGTTGTTCATGGAGGAGGCCCTCAGATTAATGAACACCTGGAGAAAATTGGTAAGAAGGGTGAATTTATTAATGGGGTAAGAGTGACTGATGAAGAAACCATGGATGTTGTGGAAATGATTTTAGGTGGTCAAATAAATAAAGAAATTGTTCATCAAATCAACATGCATGGTGGGAAAGCAGTTGGTCTTACTGGGCAAGATGGAAACTTCATTCATGCTTCAAAGCTTGATAAAGATAAAGATGGTAAAAAAATAGACCTTGGCTATGTCGGTAAAATTGAGTCCATTGATCCTAGCCTCATTGATTTTCTGGATACTGGTGACTTTATTCCTGTAATCGCTCCAATTGGAATTGGTTCAGATGGAAAAACTTACAACATTAATGCAGATGTTGTCGCAGGCAAATTAGCTGAAGTTCTCATGGCAGAAAAATTAATTCTAATGACTAACACCAAAGGTGTTCTAGATAACCAAAATAATCTGATTACAGGAATTAAGCCAAACGATATTGAAACATTGATTAATGATGGCACATTAAGTGGCGGCATGTTACCAAAAATAGAATCAGCTATGGATGCCGCAAAAGGCGGAGTCAATAGCGTACATATCATTGACGGCCGAGTTGAGCATGCATTGTTGTTAGAAATATTAACCAATCAAGGTGTAGGTACATTAATCAAAGGAAAAAACTAAAACAACTATGGGTATTTGATCTTGATGACACGCTTCATCACGCAAGCCCATATATTTTTGAGCTTATCAATCGAGATATGACTCAATATATATCTGAATATTTAAATATTTCACATGAGAGGGCTAATCTTTTAAGAGCCGACTATTGGAAGAAGTATGGCTCAACATTAAGAGGATTAATGATCCATCATAAAATCAATCCCAATGATTTTTTAAATAAGACTCACAACTTAAAAGATATTGAAGCAAAAATAGAGCCTGTAAAATATTTAAAAACGATTTTAAAGGCTATTAAAGATGACAAAATTATACTTACAAATGCACCAATTCATTATACAAAATTTATTTTAAAAAAATTAGATATTCATTATTTCTTTAAAAAAACTATTTGTATTGAGGATAACTTTTTCATATCCAAACCTGATATCCGTATTTTTAGAAAAATTAAACGAATGCCTTATCAAAAAATTACTCTTATTGATGATTCACTTGAAAATCTAAGGAGTGCTTACCAAGCAGGGTTAAAAACAATACATATTTCAAATATAAGAATAAATAAAAACTATGCTAGTAAAAAATTATATGGTCTTGGCGAATTATTCAAATTGAAAAGATTCTAAAAAATTAAGTCTCTGTTTATTAATATTTTCTGCAATATCTTCACCTGAAAGATCTGATGGGATGCTTATTGGTTTGTCTTTAAAAAAATTTTGCAACTTATCCTGATAAGCTAATAAAGATAAATTAGAGTCATTTTGATCTATTAATAAATCCAGGTTCATTAAGTCTGAAATCTTTTCAAACTTATCATCTTTATTAAAAAAACCAACTCTATTTAGAACATTCAACTGACCTCTTGAAGAAAGAGTTTTAAAATTAAGTAAATCTTTATTTAGTTCTTTAAAAGTATTAATTAGATTAAGATCTTTTTTGGAAAAATTAACTAAATAATCTTTGCAAAATTTAAAGTTGAATTTTTCTTGAAAGAAAAGCCAACACAAATTGAAGTTCTCAAAAAAGCACCTATGTTTGAAAAAGGATTGAAAACACTCTGATAACTTTTTTTTATTATTGTTTTCAAAAATTTGATCAATTGCCCCAATATTTTCCAATGTCTCAAAAAAGATATGTCCATCTTTAAGTTGAAAGACTTTTTTAATCTCAATGATGATTCGATCATAGCTCAGGTGCTTCAATTCTCCTGCATTGACCATAGTTTTTAATAAGACTAATGTTTCCTCTGCAATTTTAAAATCAGATAATTTTGCTTTAAACCTTGCTAGTCTTAATATTCTTAAGGGGTCTTCCTTAAATGCATTTGAAACATGACGGAGTATTTTATTGTTGATATCGCTAATTCCATTAAATGGATCAATATATTTACTCTGATCATCTTTTGCTATTGCATTAATTGTTAGGTCTCTTCGGGCTAAGTCCTCTTCTAAAGAAATAGATGGACTGGTAAAAAAAATAAAATCTTTATATCCAACTCCATTCTTTTTTTCTGTCCTGGCTAATGCATACTCCTCATGAGTATCAGGATGTAAAAAGACAGGAAAGCTTTTCCCTACAGGTTTAAATTTTTTCTCAACCATCTCCTCGGGAGTCGACCCAACAACAACATAATCTTTTTCCGTATAAGGATGCTTCAATATCTCATCTCGAACTGCCCCTCCTACTAAATAAATTTTCATAACTTGTTAATATGTGTCTCTAATTCATTTAATTCTGAAATAAATTCATAGGAATGATTAATTTCACATACATTATCCACTTGCAATGATTTCAAATTATCTCTGGTGATTATTTTCCTGGGACTTAATTCCAGCAGTGCAACAAATAATGATTCGAATACCCTAGGTAAACTAAATAAAATACATCTTATTTTTTTTATTTTTATTATAGTTTTTAAGATATCAAGAAAAGAATATGTTTTTGGTCCACCTAGTTCAAAAGTACGACTTTTAAAGGAATTATTTTGTATTAAAGCAGTAATTATAAATACCAAGTCC
>Ga0181595_10003621_pt1 | contig 14633 bp, 9 predicted proteins | sample 041ome_7_FD_145604 | JGI IMG/M metagenome (GOLD analysis project Ga0181595, IMG submission 145604) | Coastal salt marsh microbial communities from the Groves Creek Marsh, Skidaway Island, Georgia - 041401AS metaG (spades assembly) | ecosystem: Environmental > Aquatic > Marine > Intertidal zone >...
ACTCACCACATAAAAACCACCTTTTGTTTAGCGCGCGCGCGAGAGAGAGTTTACGCGAGACACATCTCGCGCCTTTTCCCTACCACCACTCGAGAACGAAAGCGCGATGATGTCTCTGCCGAACATGCCCGGAATGACTTCGATGGGTGCGACGACGTGGAGTCAACAGGTAAAGTAGTATTTTAGAGTTTTTTTTCTTTCCTCCTCCTTAGGGGAAACTGTTCGTTTGTTTGACCGGAGGAAAATGTCACTAACGATTTAATCTTTTCAAAACAGGACGGGAGGATGATGAAACCGCGTTCGCAAACGCTTCGATTCGTGAACGGGTACGCGATATTAACCGACGACGCGACGTCTTCGAAACAAAAGATGATTTCGCCGCACCAACAAAACGAAACAGAAGAAATTTTGGTTGAAAATAAGGAGAAGGCGACATGTTCTTTCGTTCCGGCGTACGTGGCGTTAGATCGCATCGTGCTTCGATTTTTCGCGAAATATACGGAGATTGTGCACGATAGCGCGACGGAGACGTCTCGCGAACGGAGAGTGGTTTTTAGAGTGTACGCGGAGGATCTCACGATTGACGCGACGGAGCCGAAACAGGAAAATTCTGGGTTGCAGCAAGGGTTGTATTTGAAGAGGACGAAGTGCGAGGAGGTTTTTAGCGAGCGGTTGAGAGAAGCTTTGGTGGTTAAAAGCAACGAAATAGGTGGTGGAGATACTGCCGCAGAGGTGAAAAGAGTAGTCTTGGAGATGTTGAAAGTTGGGAACACGATTACCGTGTGCGGGCGCGCGTTTTCGGTCTACGCGTGCGACGGATTTACTCGCCAGTTTTACGAAGAGGGCGAAGAAATGAGTATGCCGCCAAACGAAACGAACGAACACGAAAGTAGTTCTTCGCGCGACTCCAAAGATGATTTTGAAAGCGGCGTCAATAACTCGCTCGCTTTTAAGCGCGCGAAAGGGCCACCGAACGCGAGGTTGGACGATATGGCTCGATTTACCGAGGCGAAGCTCGGGCGACCGAGCTCGGCGTTGGGTCCGGACACCAGAAAGAAATTTCTCGAACACGACGGGGAGGTTTTACGGTTTTACGCCACATGGAAAGGAGAGAAAGACGAGAGAGAAGACGCGACTGATGACGAGAAGCGAATGTTTTGCGTGCACTATTTTCTCGCGGACGATACGGTGGAAGTTATCGAGAAAGGCGGACGCGCGCTTTTGAGACGAGGAAAACTTCCGAAAATATCATCAACATCAGAAAGAGAGAAGAAAACAGAAAGAGAACAGACGATACCGACACCAACACCATCTGCGAAACCGTTAGACTTTTCCGTGTGCTCGATTGGTAGCAGCGAACGAATCCCTCACATCGTTGCAAACGAGATTGTCGTCGGTCAAACCGTCAACGTCTACGGTCGAGACATGTTCATTTACGGTTGCGACCGATCCACGGAGGCGTGGTATTTGAAAATCCACGGGGAGAACGCGATCGCAAACATCGACGTTTCGAAACCGGAAACACCCAAGAAGAAGAAAGAAGTGCCTCGACACGAGGGTTTAGCCATTGGAAGCGAAGAAGATACGTTGCAAAACTGTTTGGCGTTGAATCCAAAGCCGCCGAAGAAGGATTATCGCAAGGCGTTTGAGAAGGGCGGGTGCGTGTTGCGATTTGAAGCGAGGATTGTTCGCGGCAAAGAAGATGATGGAGACGAGAAGAATATCGATCCGCCGTGCTCATCTCTTTCATCATCGTCCATTATCGTCCCTAACGGCGGCGACGGAACCTCCGATGCCTCCGCGAACGATTTTAAGCGTAACTTTGTGCTCTCGTTTTTCCTCGAGGATGACACGGCCTCGGTATTTGAACCTCCCGAGAAGAACGGTGGAAACGGTGGGAAATTCCTCGAAAGAGGCAAAATTCGCGATAGCCAGACTGGTAAGGCGTACAGCACCGAAGATATGTTCGTAGGAAACGTTCTCAAGTTGCACAAGCGGTGCTTCAAGTTAGTCGCAGCGGACGCGTTTACGTTGAAAACGCTCGCCGAGGGACGCTACTAAAAATTTGATAAACGCTGACCAAAAGTGACGCAATGAACACCTGAACTGCTAAACACCAGATGATAACCAGTAGTAATGCCTAGTTAGTAGGACCTACCTGTGTGTATATTTGGGCTTCGAAATATAAATATTAAAAACGAATCGAAATCTTGTTTGGGTCGTTTATGGTAGTACCTATCCTCTGTGGTTTTTGTTCTACTTTTGGTACGAAATCTTTTACACGTCTAAAGGCGAGCCTCCACCAAACATCCTCGAGAAATCCGTCACGCACCCGGACCGTTCGTCGTGGTGACCTTGCCCACTCGAAATGCCATCGACAAACACGGAGTCTATTTTACCGGCAACGTAATGCATCCAACCGGAAGATACCGTCACGGCGGCTCGATGTCGTCCTTTTTTTTTCTTCAAACTCCCATCTTCTTCTCTCTTATTCTTCTCGCTCACCACGGACGAAACTAACATTTGCATCGCGATATCTTCGCAATTTTTCCTCGCGTCGATGTACTCTCTCACCCCGTCTGGTAAATGTTCCGAACTGTACAATTCTAAATACTTCGCGTGCGAAAACGCAGCTTTCGTCAACGCGATGGAGTACCTCTTCGCGCTCGTGAAAAACAACTCGACATCGTTCCACGCGTATCGCATTTTACACGTACCATCCACGCCTCCGTTCCTATTTTCTAACTTGTGCATGCGCCCAAAATACCCGACTAAACCTTCCCTATTCCTCTGCCATTCCCGAAACCCTTTTTGCAACTTTCCGCACGGAATCCGAACGTCGTCGTCCACGTGAAACACCGCCTCCGTTTTCAAATCGTCAATCTTTTCAAACCTATTTTGAATCGACGTCGACCCGACGTGTTTATCGTACCTCACAAACTCCGGTCGGTCCAAAAAATACGCCTTCTCGTCGTCGCCTTCACGCGCAGACGGCACCGAAACTTGCTCCGACCACACGACCCGAATCTCTTTCACCGTCGCCCGGCCGGAATCTTTGCACTTGGCGTAGTGTCGCAACGAGCGTCGCAACAAATCTCGCCTCTTAAACGTGTTCAACAAAATCGTAAATCCTTCTTCCTCTTCGTTGGCATTCATGCTCTCTGATGCTAATCTCGTTCGAATCTTTCGTTCGATACTTTCGCTCGCATCCAGCGCATCCTTCGCGCTCCAAGAAGGTACACTTTTCTTGCACACCTCGTTCAAATCTTCGCTCATACCGTTGTTGTTCAAAGCGGCGAGTTTTGTGGTCGAGAGGAGGACACACACACCCACGAGCAGCAAAAACACCACCACCACGTGGTTTCGTCGAACGCTCGCTTTGTCTTGGAACAACAAGGGTAACACGTGCTGATGAAGTGCTTTCTTTGTGCGCGAGATTTTGTTCATTTTTTCCCAAGATTTCTTTCTTTTAGTATCATCAAAGATGATGCCGCTAAAGACCATTCGCTCCTCGAAGAAGAACTCTATACAGAGCGACGACGGCGGCGGTTTATTACGTGTTGTGTGTGTGTATATATCTTTCTTTCTTGGCGAATGATGATGTGTGCGTGGTCGTAATAAACACTGATTAGTAGTAAAATTGCGAGAGTGAAATTTGTGCAGTTTAAGTTGTTCTCTTGTCTACAACATCTGGCTATTCGTGTTCTCGTCTCCTCCGATAGTAGTATTATTATTAGTATTACTGTCGTTATTATCGTCGTCTGAATCGTCGTCTAACCCGGCGCGAAGGTACGATATGGCAGCTGCGGTGGCGAGCAACGCGAAACTTCCGGCGAGTTTGGCGTTGCCGGAGGAGGAGGAGGAGGACGATTCGGCGATTCGGATGTTAGCCGCTCCTCCTCCTCCTAATCCTCCTCCTTCCGATGTTGCTACGGCTACTTTACTCTTTTTCGAGGAGGAAGATGACGCGTTCAATCGTTGCTCGTAATACGCGTTCACGGTGCTCTCGTACTTTTCGTCAAACTTTGAGCTTTCGTACGCCGGTTGTTCCGCCATGCGTTCGGGATTCGGAATGTTTAAAACTTGACCGATTTTAATCGCCACAAAGTGAGGGTTTTCATCCGTCGGTGCTAAATTGTTCACGCGACAGACGTCGACGACGGAAACGTCGTACTTGCGAGCGATTTTCAGCAACGATTCGCCTTGACGCACGCGGTGCATTTTTTCCGGCGGATCGATTAAATCCGTCACCAGCGCTTTACCCGAGGCGGCGGCGAGAGAGGCGTTGCTGTGCACGTCTCGAATGAGCGTTTCGACCGTTTTCGAGGTACCTTCGAACGATTTTTTCGCGTTTTGCGCAATCACGTCGACATCGATGTTTTCGTTGAACTCTTTCAACGCGGAGCCGGTGAGGTTGGCAGATTCTTTCGAGAGCGTTTTGATCGTTGAAGGTAAGTCCTCGGTGACTAATTTTTTCGATTCTCGAGCAATGTTTTGTGTCGTGCCTTCAAAATTCTCGCGCAGTTGCATGTCCGAGAGCTTCTTCGCTACTGATTTTTGTACGCTATCGATGTTGCCTTTGACGTCTTCCATGCTCGCGGTGGCGGTGCCGAAGAAATCGGACGCGGCCGATTTTGAGCGCTCGAAAATGTTCGTCGGCGGCGGTTCTTCGCCAGTCGCGGTCTTCTTTTTGTTCTTTTTGTTCTCGCTATCTCTGTTGTTGTTGTTGTTGTTGTTGCTACTATTCGTGCTAGTGCTACTCTTGTTATTTTCCCGCCTCTTGTTCTTATGCTTTCCATCGTCTCGTTCCGCATCTTTCTTTACCGTCATTGCCATCACTCGACGTTTCGCGCTCGTAAACGCCTCCTCCGTCTCTTTCTTCCTCGCCTCGATCGCGGCGTTTACTTTGCTCACATTTTCGTTCAATTTCAAACTCACTTCCTTCGTCATCTTCTCCGCTTTCGCCTTAATCATCAAACTACTACTATTCCTCCCCTCTTTTCCATTATCCGCGTTCTTGTTCTTGTTCTTGTGTTGCTCCTCTTGTTTGCGCGCGTCCGCGGACGAAGAAGAAGAAGAAGTAAACGTCGCCATCCTTTCCTTCTTCATCTTCTCCACGACCTCCTTCCACCTCTCCTCCACTCTTTTCCTCTCCTTTTCTAGAGGGAAGACAAATCCATTAAACCTCTTCGCGGAATCTTCGTCCTTTTTATTCTTCTTCGGAACCTCCTCCTTCGCCGGCGACGAAACATACGATCCGCTCTTCATCTTCCCCTCCTTTTCTTCCGCAATCTTCGTAAAAAACTGTCCTCCTTTCGAAACATTACCGCTTGCCGACGAAACTGCCCGTTTGATGGGATCAATCGCTCTCTCGCGAAGCGCGTTCCATCGGTCCTTTTGCGCCCAATTCGCTTCTTCTTTAGACGATCGCTTCGACACGAAAGTCTTCTCCTTTTCCTCGCTTTTTCTCCCGATTGTTGGGACGAAAAAGAGCAAAGGTTTCATAACCGCGTTTTCAAAGTTCACTTTCGTTTCGCAAAGCGCATTTCTCGCGTTTGTGCTTTTCCTTTCCACGTCTTTCCGCGCGCGGAGTGCGGCTCTTTTGTACGCGAACACGAAACGATTTTTCCTCGTCGTCGTCGCGTTGGATGATGATGATTTCGAGGAGTTTCGTCTTCGATTAGATGTAGTATTCTCGTTATTATTACGAGCAAAAGGAGAGGATGAAGGAGCGTCGTGACTCGACGATTTCGACGAGGAGGAGGACATTGGATCTCTCTTCGTCTTCTCTCAATCAAAGCGCGTACGTAAGCAGTCTGAAGGCATTTTCGAAATGGATTACCTCTCGGAGAATGTTTAGGGTGTTATAGTGCTTTGCGATAGTAGTGTACCGGTAGTAGTAACGTGTAGTATTAAAGTAGTTTAACTCAGTGTGTCTTCAACTCCAACTGAGAGAGATCACCGTCGACGACGAGCGTTTTATTTTTCTCTGAATATAATAAAGAAGACGTCTCTTTTTTCTTAATCTCAAACCCGCACAATCTCGTGATTTCCTCCTTGGCGTTCGCTTTCGAACGCCACTCCCAGGATTTGTTTTTTACGGAGAGGTTCTTGAGGACAATTTTGGAACCTTTCTCTGCTTTCACTTCAAACGCGCCGTCTATTTGGACGTTTTCGAAACTCACGTCGCCTTCGACGATTAAAACGGATTTTGCGGTCAAAGAGAGGTTGTCGATTTTACTCTCGACGCGTTCGAACGAACATCCGAAAGACGGGGACAAGACGACTTTGCTTCCAATCGGAAACGACATGCCGTTGAACTTTTGTTTCGAATCGATTTCGGGTTCCGGAACGTTCGCGCCGGCTAACCGTAAGATTCTGCTCGCGCAGTTGTAAAACTCAAACTCGCCGCTCGTCGCCGTGTGCGTCGGTTGGCCGTCGTCGAATTTCTTCTTCCCGTCCTCCGGGGAGTTTTTCACCGGCGAGTACCCGACCCAGTTATCGAACACGGTAAAACCGACCGAGGCTCTGGTTCCGGTCAAAGATTTCGGGTAATCTTGCATCATGCACTCCAATCTGGTTGGCGATTTGAACGCGGTCTTGGTACTGTCTTTATATTTCGGGTTGACGAACTCGTCGATCGCGCCGCCGGTTTTCGATAACTGCTTTTCGTACGGTTCCAACTTCACGATCAACTGGTTGATGTTCCCTGGGTACGGGGAGAAACCCGTGGCTGGGTCGTTGACGTCTCCGGAGCCATCGCTCGAGCTCGCTCTCAACAGCGGATCCAATTGGTTATACTCGACGTTAATCGTCATCTTTCTACCGTCCTTGTGCGTCAACTGCGCGATGCCGCCAACCGCTTCCTTCGCTTTACGCGGCACGCACAACGAGTTGAACTCGAAATCTCTCGATTTCGACACGCCGAGCGCTCCCGGGATGACTCGGAAAACCAACGAGTTCGTGTCTTGGAAGAACGTCACCCACTTCACGCCCATTTGTTTCCACTTTTTCAACAAACCGGATTGGTGCAACAATGAGTGCACGTCGCCGTGGCCGTGTGGTTTCGTTTGTAAAATATACTTATCCTCGTCGTTCAACGCCAAGTGCGCGTCGTTATCCACTAAACACGGGACTTTTTCTTGTTTCATTAACGTAATTTGCGTCTTTTTCGCGCCGAAATAGTCGTTCGATTCCAACAAATCCACCGTCATCGCGTGCGTATCTTCCGACGTCATAATCGCCAACGGCACGTCAATCTTTTGCCCGGACTTTCTCGAAACCTCCTCCGTCTCTTGAATCGCCAAGATGGACTTCACGTACAATCCCAAATACGACTCCATCGTCGCCCGTTCCACCGGCAATCTCACCTTGATCCCTTTATACCCCAATCGTTCGCCCAACCCGCCGGCCACCAACACGAACGCCGTCTTCTTCGCCTGTTTCAATCCAATCTTCTCCAACTCCCTGTGCTTCGCCGACCCGTACTCCACGTTCTCTCCTTTCGGCACGGACGGTTGCCACCCATCGAACGGGTTCTTCCCTTCCTTGGACGATTTCAACAGCGCCTTCGCGTTCTTAATGTACCGCGCGAGGCCTCCCGGTTGGTAATTCTTGTCCAAAATCTCCATCTGTTCCATCTGCTTTTTTTTCTTCTCGTCCTCCTGCCCTAACTTTGGCCAGTGCGCGAACAAGTGCCCCTGATCGAGGTCAGATCCGCACAGAGACAGCGCGAGCTGCGTCTGCGACGACGTCAGCAGCGACTCGTGCGCTCTCACGATCGCTTCCGACGACGACGATGATGATGAACTCATGATATTTTATTCTTTCTTTTCGATTGGATAAAAAAGAAAAAGTGTTGAGAAACTTCTTCTTATGCGCGTTACTTTAAAAAACAAGATGGAGTGAAACGCGGTAAATCTCTCTCTCTGTGTGTGTGTGTAGTGTGTAGTCGAGGGTTCTCGACGCGATGCGTGCGCTTTCTTTCTTTCTTCTCTCTCTTTGTGATGATGAAAAGCGGAGAGAGCCGCGTTTTGTTTTTTGTTGCTTTTTTCTAAACATTTAGGGTTTCAAAATCTCGATGGCGAATTAAGTTCTTTTCTCTCTTTTGGAAAAAATTTCGAAATTTTCTCACAGAAAACAAACGCGCGCGCGCATTTGTAGTCGTTCTGCACACACGCATTGTATACATACATACACACATACATATATATTCCGTCCATCTCTATCTCTTTTCTTTAGAGAGAGTGACAAAACAGACACGACGCGCGCGTTTGTGTTCGTTCTGCAAAAAACAAAAAGAGAGAGCTCTTTTTGAAGCGAGACCGAGAGACATTTTTGAATACGAATAAAAGAAGAAGATGAGCGAAGCGAAGCGACAAAAGCGTTCTTCTCCTCTTCCTTCCGAGAGAGAAGAAGACCAGACGACGACGACGAAGAAGAAGGAACTCGACGGCGGCGATAAAGAAACGACGACCATCGCCGTGGAAGAGGGAAAAAAAGTGGAGGAGAAAATCGACGTGCACGAACTCATGCGTCCGTATTACGCCACTCTTTTTCCCTCGAAATCCATCTTCAAATGGCTCTGTTACGGAAACGACGGGAAACACGCGGCGTGCGATAAAACGTACGCGAGCAATCGAGAGTTTTGCTTCACGCTGCGAGGAGATATTTTCGTCAGGTATAACTCGTACAACGACGAGAGTTCGCTGAAGAGAGATTTGAAATCGAAAGTTCCCGGGAAGATTGATATCGGGCCGGTGTTTTCGCACAACCCGAAGAATAGGTTGGCGTACGGCGCGAACTTTAAGCCGACGGAAAGAGAGCTGGTGTTTGATATCGATATGACGGATTACGACGACGTGAGAACGTGCTGCGATGCGGCGAAGATTTGCCCGAAGTGTTGGCCGCTGATGAATTGCGCCGTGAAGGTTTTGGACGAAGGGTTGAGAGAGGATTTTGGATTTGAACATATTTTATGGGTGTATTCCGGGAGAAGAGGGATCCACGCGTGGGTGTGCGACGAAAGAGCGAGGAAGTTATCGGACGAGGAGAGAAGCGCGGTGGCGGAATACTTTTCCGTGTTTAAAGGCATCGAAGGTGGCGGCGAGAAGAAGAAGACGAATTTAAGTTTCGGAAGCGGGAAGGCGGCGAAGATGCACCCGAGATTGGAGGAGGCGTATTGGAAGGTGTTGAAGCCGTTTTGGGAGAAGGAGTTTTTACCGGCGCAGAAACTTATGGAATCAAAGAAGCATTTCGAAACGATTTTGAGCATGATTCCAGACGCGAACGTGAGGAATAAAGCGGAGTTTGATTTTAACAACAACAAGAAGCCGACGCCGTCGAGAGATGGGGACGTCGACATCAACACGTGGCGATGGCGACGCATCGAAAAAGCCGTGGAGGACGAGTTGAGAGGAAATAAAAACATGAACTGGGATTTGACGAGGTGCTTACAGACGATTATTTTTTCCCACGTGTACCCTCGCTTAGATGCGGAAGTTTCCAAACACATGAATCACTTGCTCAAGGCGCCGTTTTGCGTCCACCCGAAAACCGGTCGCGTGTGCGTCCCGATCGATCCGGCCAACTGCGACGCGTTCGATCCGTTTTCTTCGGACGCGCCAAAAGTGCAGGACTTGTTGCAAGAATACAAAAAGTTTGGCGCGGATGAAAATGCAGTCAAGAAGACTGCCATGGGTAAAGCCTTGGAAACGTTCGACAGGTGCTTCTGGTCGAAATTGAAAGTCGCGAACGAGGAAATGTTGGCGAGAAGAACGCGAGAGGCTAACGAGGAGAAGAAGAACGTGTTGAACGATAGCAACGCGAACCACGCCGCCCCCATGGAAATTTAATCATCACTTTCATTGCTGTAGTTGTTCTTATAATATACATATAAATAAATACACACTTAAAGATCATAACACGTATGAAAGCGATTGTACGTCTTTGTTGATTCTTCGAGCACGCGTTGCGTGCGTACACTCGATGTTTTTCTTTATAAATATATTATACAAATTTTAGAATAAGATTAAAACTCATGAATTAGTAGTAAACTAGTAATCGCTTTCGTCCGTCGAAGCATCGTCGTCTAACTGAATGTTCAATAACTTTTCGCTTTTTCTCAGCGCCTCTTCCCAGGTGTCCGGTTTCCCGCCGTCGAAATACGGCGTTTTGGCGCTTTCCCCGGTCCTCGTCGTCACGTCCCACTTCTCGTCCGTCGTTGATTCGCCGTATTTCCTCACCTCGCCGTTTGCGAATACCTCTTCACCCCACGTCCTTCTCCAAACTTCTCCGTTCGGTTGTTCTCGCCACGTCTCACCGCTTTTCGCGCCGTCTCCAGAGGTTGATTTCAAGCGCTCTTCCCACTTATCGCCCCACCGCACGCCTTTATCGTTTTCGGCCCATTTATCCGTCCATCGCAGCGAGATACCGTTTGGATCGTAGTGTTCGCCCCACTTCTCCCACCACGCGTGTCTGTTTTCTCGTCCGGATTTTTCCACGCCTCGATCGCACGTGTTTTTCGAGCTAAATCGTTCCCACCACTTCTCTTGCCACTCTCGCGAGGAATCTGAGTTCGTGTCCACCTGTCTCGCCCACTTATCGGCGGAGCGTTCAACCATCTGACACGATGCCGACGGGTCGTCGTTACTATTATTATCACTCTCCCCGTTACTACTATCGCCGCTACTACTCTCCGAAGTGTTATACAATTCCCTCCACGTCTCCCACCACGTCTCTCCTCTCTCGTTGAACCCGCTCTTCTCCGCGCCCAACTCTCTGTACCCGCTCAAATCCGCCTTCTCCCAGTGCGTCTCCCTGTACTCCCAACTCTTATCCGGCGCCGCCCCGCCTTTCACCGTCCATCGACACCGATACCCGCCCTCGCCTCGATCGACCCCGCTCTCCCGAAACCACGAGTTCCCGGTTTCTGGATCCACGCCTTTCGTCTTCTTCGTGTGTTCTGTTGTTTTCGTTCGAGAAAGAGACGAGAAAAGAGAAAAGAAAAGGCGTCAGCGTCGCGGTTTACGCTCTTCGCGCGTTTGAATTCAAAAAACCAGAGAGAGAGAGCGAGAGAGTGCGCGCGCGCGCGCGCAAAGAGAGAGAGAGAGAAATGAAAGAGATAAAAAGATGTTTACCTTCGTCGATGTCGATGTTGATGTCCAATTCGCTCGGAATTCCGGTATCTCGCTTTGGCGGTTCCAGCTTCTTGGGCACTTTGATGCCGTTACTCTCTGTCGATGTCGTCGTCGTCGCGTCGGATCTGTCGATGTCGTCGTCCTTTTTCATCGTCGTCCGCGCTTCTTCTTCTTCCGCCGCTCCCGATCCTCCCGATCCTCCTCCTCCCGCGCTGGCGCTGGCGCTTCTTCTTTGGAGACGACGACGACGTCCTCCTCGAAGCAGAGCGGACGTCGGCGTCGTCGTCGAGCACGAACAAAATCGCGACGACGCGCTTCGCATCATCGGATCGTCGCGTCTACGTGTGCTGCGCGTTCGTGTGCTTTCTATATGTATATGTGCGCGCGCGCGTGCGTGCGTGTGTGTTGTTTGTTTCTCGCGCGAATTCGTGTCGTTGGGAGGAGATATTCGTTTTGATTTTTTTTTTTCTGGCGCTCTCGCGTTCGCACGCTCGCAGGTTTACTCGCGATTCGTGTGGATCCAAAACGCCGCAGAAGAATGAGAGAGAGAACGAGAGAGAGAGAAACGAGAAGTCGACGCCTTCGCGGTTCGTTTTTGTTCGTTTTCGCGCGGCGGAAAACGAGAGGCTCAAAATTTTTTTTTTTTTTGGATTTAATTGTCGACCTCTGATTGTGTTTTATTAATATTAACAACGCGCGCTCGTATTTTTCTCGGTCTATCGCCTTCGTTTCTTGTGCCTGGATTTACTCGTGTTGACTTTACGTTTCGGTTTATCGTCCGTCCCCGCGTAGCCATTTTTGTGGGAGCGTCTGCCGTCGGTGGCCACGTCGTTTGATTTTTTATTCTTCTTTTTCGCACCGGCGTTGTTCATGGCTTTGAACGCGTTCAGCGCTTTCTTGGACGTGGCGCCTTGCAGTCTCGCTTCGCGTTCGAGTTTTTTAACCGATTTGACGCCTTGCGTGACTTTTCGCGTTCGGTTGGTTTTTGTTTTGGTTCTGTTTTCGTCGTCAGAGTCGGCGTATTCGTCGTCGTATTCGTTTTCTTTTTGCGCGCGTTGTTTGGCGGCTAACGCGCGCCGTCCTTTTTTAGAAGACGGGAGACGAGACGGGTTCGCCGATTCTTTCGCCTCTTCGCTCTCGTCGTCGTCGTCTTCTCCGCCCTTCTTCCGTTTTTTCTTATTCTTCTTTTCGTTACCGAACCTCGACGGCATGTCGCCTAACTCCTCGTCTTCGAGTAAATCTATGCCTTGCTTCCCCATCGCTTTCGCCGCGGCTTTCTTATTCGCCATCTTATCTCTCTCGCTCTCGAACCACGTCTTTTTCGGTCGCGATTTAATCTCGTTCGCGTGTTCCAACATGTTCTCCGCTTTCGTCGCTTCCATCTCAGCTTTTTGCATGTGCTTTTCAGCTCGCTCTTCTTCTTCAATCTCTTCGATTTGCGCGGCGTAGCTTTCGATTTTCTCGTGCCACTCTTCCACCACGTCTCTTGGAACGATTCTCGATTGCAATTTTTGACCTCTCTTTTGCAACGTCTTCACCAACGCTCTGTCGTATTCTTCCATGAACGTGATGGCGACGCCTTTTCTACCAGCGCGAGCGGTTCTCCCGACTCTGTGTAAATACGACGCCACGTTCTTCGGCGCGTCGTACGAAACGACCAAATCGACCGAGGCGATGTCCAAACCTCTCGCGGCGACGTCCGTGGCGACCATGATTTTCGTATCCGCGTTGGATCTAAAATCTTCCAACGCGGCTAATCGTTGCGTTTGGGTCATGTCGCCGTGTAATTCGCACGCTCTGATGTTTGAAAGACCTAGAACTATTTTCAATCGGTGCGCTTGGATTTTGGTTTTCGCAAACACGATGGTTTCTTTCCCTTTGAAAGATCGCGATAAGAGCGATAACAAATGAGCCTCTTTCTTCGCCACGAATTGCGGTTTGATTTTCACGATTTCCTCGGTTAACGTCGTCGGCGTGGTCCCGAGCGAATCCGCAGACAATCGCGCTGGATTTCTCATGGACAAACTGGCCAACTCCTCGACCGCACTCGTTAACGTCGCGCTAAATAACAACGTTTGTCTCTGTCTCGGCATGTTCCTAACGATTTCTTTAATTTCCTCTAAAAAGCCCATCTCTAATAATCGATCGGCTTCGTCTAAAACGACCGCGGCGACGTCCTCGAAACCAAACGAGTGCGTGTTTCTCACGTGATCGATTAATCTACCCGGAGTCGCGACGACAATTTCCGGTCTTTGCCTCAACGCCGCCGCTTGCCTTTCCATAGACAATCCGCCGACGATGGTCGCCACTTGCACGTTCGTATATTCACCCAGCCGCTCAATCATTTGCGCGCACTGCACGGCCAACTCTCTCGTCGGTACCATTATCACCACGTGTATCGCGCTCACCGCATTTTTTGGTCTGTGCAACATTCTCTCTAACAAAGGCAACGCAAACGCCGCCGTCTTCCCGCTCCCGGTTTGCGCTCGCCCGCACACGTCTCTACCGGTCAGCGCGATTGGAATAATCGCCGCTTGAATCGGCGTCGGCGTCGTGTACCCTAACTTTTCGCACGCTCGACACAACGGTCTGGATAAGTGCAAATCGTTGAACGATTTCGCGGAAAACGTCGTCCCGTCTTTCGCGACGGCGCGTTCCGTGTACTTCTTCGATTTCGATTTTTCCGTATTCTTCTTCTCTCTGCTTTCGTCGCGCTTCTTCTCCTTCTTCTTCTTATCATCGTCGCGCGTCTCTTCTTCTTCTATTTCATCATCATCGTCATCGCTGTCTTCTTCATCACCGGTCGTCGTGTTTCCTTGCCACGCCGGCGCTTCTTCTTCCTCCTCTTCTTCGTCCTCCTCCTCTTCACCACTGCTCGACTCCGACGAACTGCTCTCCTCTTCTTCTTCTCTCTTCTCTCTCCTCTTCCTCTGAATCTTCTCGTCCACGCTCGTCTTGTTCGTTCGCTTCAACTCCTCCTCGGCTTCGTCCTTGTACTTTGAAAAATCCCAGGAGGCGTTGTTGTTGTTTTCTGTGCCGCGCTTCTTTCCAACCGAAGAAGACGACGACGCATTCTTCTTCTTTCCGACGGCGCCGTCGCGCCGTCCAAACGCGTTCGTGATTTTTGCAGCGTCATCTTCCGCCGGCGTTGTCAACCCGTCGAAGAACGATGCGAGCGCGGGGTTGTAGTTAATCGTGAACTCTTTCTCCTCGTTTTTATCGTCGGACATGTTTTTTTTAACGATGCGATGGTGGTGTTCTTTACGCCCGCGCGCAAAAAGCGAAGCGTGCAGTTGGATGGGTCAATTGAAAAAATGAAGAATTTCGAGAGGTGCGCGCGCGCGAAAAGAGTTTGATTTTGTACGCTTTTTATGGGACGGTTGTGTGTGTATTTGTGTTTGGTTCTTTTTATTTTCAAAACTGCCACTTCTCTGCGCGGAGGTGTTTCCAGCTCCAAATTGGTACGTTCACCCGCTGCAACACCTTTTACCGCCT
>Ga0181595_10003641_pt1 | contig 14592 bp, 7 predicted proteins | sample 041ome_7_FD_145604 | JGI IMG/M metagenome (GOLD analysis project Ga0181595, IMG submission 145604) | Coastal salt marsh microbial communities from the Groves Creek Marsh, Skidaway Island, Georgia - 041401AS metaG (spades assembly) | ecosystem: Environmental > Aquatic > Marine > Intertidal zone >...
GTGACTGCGAGCTGCTGTGGTCGTGGATGCTGTCATCAAAGTCATCTCGTTTATATTTATAATAGTGTATTTATATGCGCGCGAATTGGTTTGTTGTGTTGTTATCCAAAACAACTGAACAAGACACAACACGAGTGGAGGAAATTTCCTCAAAACTTTCCACAAGAACTTTCCATCGTCATCATGGCTGCTCAATCGGCTGCAACTCTTTCGGCAGCTGGTTCTTCCTCCTCTCCTCTCCTGTCTGCCAGAAAGAAAAAACACGGATTGTTTGTCCTCTCTGTCCTCTTCCTTCTCGGTTTTGTCTTTGTCTCTTTCCGAGTGTTGACGACGGATGCGTCTTTGTGCGAGGAAAAACAACAGAGAAAAAACCGATTGGAAATCAACGTGATGAGAGAAGAGGAAACGATTGGTGATGATGATGATGACGACGACGATTCAGACGATGAGAATACTAAGAATACTAAGAATGACAAAAACGGAGAGGAGAGAGACGGGTTCGTGTTCTCGTCGTCGTCTGGAATAATGAATAAGAAGAGAGGAGGGGAAGAGTTGGATGTTTCGACGACGACGACGACGACGGAAACTGCTGCGCAAAACAACGGTGGTGTGGAAGAAGAAGAGGAAGAAGAGGAGGAGGTTGGAGAGGACAATGATGCGAAAAAATCGAGGACAGGAACAGAGGACGAAGACGAAGACGGGAAGGGGAGTAGCAATACGAAAAAGCGAAGCAGACGAGGACCGTCTGGGTGCACGCCCAATCGCGTTCGCGAGTTTACGGCTGAAGCGTTGAAAAATCCCAAGGGAGACGATACTTCCGAGACGACGACGAGTAAAGTGTGGCTGGACGCGTTCGGCGACGACTTGGCGAAACGGTATAACTTTACCACGTGCGCGGTAGTTGGAAACTCGGGGAGTTTATTGCGACCGCCGCGATTGAATAACGATATCGACGAACACGAAGTCGTTATTCGATTGAACGCGGCGCCGACGAGCGGGAGGTACGGACAACGCGTCGGGAGGAAGACGACTTTGCGCTTCTTGAACGCCGCGAGGGCGAAAACGTATTTAGTCGGTGGGTGCTCAAAAACTATGCCGTGCGATGAGGGATCGACGCTCGTCGCGACGCGAGGAATGCCGTTTGCTCCGTCTAAAGTCATCACGAACGCGCATTTGAGCATCGTTCGAGGAAGGCGTTTAGATTTGGGAGAAGGAGAAGAAGAAGAGGTCAATCCGCAGCGTCAAAAGCGGAAAGCGGCGATGGAAGCTCAAGTTCTGAAAATGAGCGAACCAGAGCGAGAGCGCTTGAGCGTCGCGCAACCTCCTTCGAATTCGATGGGTGCGGTCAAGCGCGTGATGAAAGCGTATAAATCCGCGTACGTTGAAAAATGTGGCGAAGACGACGCTAAGAGATTATTCAAAGGTCCAGACACGCCTTCGACGGGATTTATGGCGGTCATTTTTGCCTTGCACATGTGCTCGGAAACTGTGTCTGTGTACGGATTTAAGAAGCAGTTGAAACCGTACCAGTATTTCCGGATGCGCGTGAAACCTTCGGAAGTGCACGATTTCACCGTTGAAGCTGAAATTCTGAAAGCGATGGCAAAAGACGGTGTTTTGCGAATGCCCGGCGTCGTGCAAGACCGAATCAGAAAGAGTGGGAGTAGTAGCGTTAGTACTGACAGTGAGAGTAGCAGTAGTGTGAAAAAGAGTAGTAGTAGTAGTAGTAGTAGTAGTAGTAGTAGTAGTAGCAGCAGCAGTAGTGATAGTTTAGAAAAAGAGGACGACGACGCCAGCGAGAAGGAAAACGCGGACGAGTGGTTTGAAAATTTCGTTTCCTCTAGCAACTGATTAAATTGATGTGTGTATACGCATGCAAAAGTTCAAACTAATATCTATATATTAACTACAACATATTTTAAACGCTTTTCACCGCTGTCACTACGTACATTGGATCGGATCTCCCCGGGTTTGGTGAGATGTCGATGCCTTCTGGCGGGTCGAACCCGTTGGCGAAGTGATAGTACGCGCCTACGATCCAAATATGATCTAAATCCCCCGTCGCTGTCCAAATCGAAACCGCTTTCGTCGGGAAACATCTGTTCGAAAACGACATTATAGCTCTCCCCCCCGGTTTCAGCACTCTTCGAACTTCTTGCATGACTTCTAATGGTTTCGTGAGATAATCCACCGAAACGGCGTTGGTGACGAAATCGAAAGAGTTATCGTCGTACGGCAACTTTGGCGTCTCGTTCAAATCCACAACCGTTGGTTTCTCCGTAAACCGCGGGTTTTTCAGCAACTCGTCTTCGTTCATGCCCGTGCCAGCGCATCGAGAGAACTCCACGTCTGAGGGATAGTGCGAAATCCACGACGAACATATATCCAACACTTTCGGTTTCTCCACAGTCTTGAACACTTCGGAGTAGTATTTCGTCAGCGCATCGATGGCTTGGTCGTCGATGTGTTTCACCAATCTAGGCTGCTCGTAGAAGAAGGAGTCGGCGGATTCGTCGTATCTCCCCATATCCTTCGTCGTGAATGGATAAATAGGAGGCCATTGTGGATCTTTCAACACTTGCGAGATGGCGTTCTTTTGTTGTTCAGCGGATGAGGCTTTCGCGGCAAACGCGATTTTGTTGTTGTTGTTTGGAGAAGAAGAAATAGATGATAAACCGACGCCGAATAATCCGAGCACTTTCCTTCTGTCGATGTTGATTTTAGTCGTCTTGTTGCTGATGTTCTTATTATTAGTAGTAGTAGTAGTATGAGAAGTCGAGGCTGCTCTGACGAGTCTGCTCATCATCGTCGTCGTCGTCGTCGTCATCAAAAACTTGTATATTTGTGACGTTTTAATTAAAAAAAACTGTGTGCATCTTGCTACGGGAATCTCAGCGATTGCGCGTACGTACGTACGCAAACGGCAAAAAAAAGCGCAAACGGAAACGGGGGGGCAAAAAAAAACAATCGCGCAACCAAGGATCGAACTCGGGACAAGTGGAGTTTAGCAACTAAACGAATAGTCCTGGTAATTCATTACAATTACAATCCACTGCTCTACCAACTGAGCTATCGCACGTGTGAAACACACTTTTTTATGACTTCCGTCATAAAACTTAACTCCGTCATAAAACTTAGGGATTTGCGGCCAAATTAAAAAATAAGTAATTTTTTAAATGTAATTAGGGTTTGAATGTAAATGGAACGGTTTAAAGAGCTCAAACGCGATGGAAACGGTTCAAGAAGAGCTCTGATACGCTAGAGCACGCATTACGAACATGTATTATAGGCGCACACGTTTATAGGCGTGTGTTTGTCCTCAGGTTTCTTTCATTTAGATATTATGTTCACACCCTAAATATTATGTTAAGAAACAAAAATTCATCATCAGCCTCTTTAAACGCATTTACCGCGAAACAACTCTCGCAACAATCGAATCTCTTCGCCGAGTTCCATCTTATTAGTAGTAACACTTTTACTCGTTTTTTGTTTCTCTTCCAACGAATTTCTTTTAAACTCGTAATAATAGTCCTCGTCAAACGAGAAACTTTCACAAACCAAATCTAAAATCAAAGCGGTTACGAAATCCCAACGCTTCGTAGGCCACTTCGGCAAACTCATAGTCGTGCCGAAATCAAACGTGCGAACGATTAACGCCATGTCTCTCTCGCAGTGCAGCTTTTTATTACTCGTCCTATCTCCTCCTCCTCCTTCTCCTCCCAAGATTCGATTTATGCTCTGGGAAAACTCCTCGGACGTTCCCGTCGCCAACTGCGCGCTCCGGGAATCTCGATACGGATAGTGCTCGATCGACCCGTTTCGGTCGTTTTCAACCAACATAAACGTGCTTTTCGTCACCCAGGAATCTAAAACCATCCACGTTTTCGCGAACAACGACAAATCCTCTTCTGAAACCCCTTCTTCCTCTTCTTCTTCGGTTTCTTCTTCACTTTCTTCTCCTTCTTTATGGTGACTGCGACGAGCGCGTCGATTCGCTTTTGCGCTTTCGTTTTCGTCGTTCTCGTCATCGTCGTCATCATCCTCGGGAGAATATATCGGTTTGGCTAAGAGCGTCTTCTTTATCAGTTCTCGTTGCGCGTTAGCTTGTCTTTCTATTTCGTCTACTTCGTTAATCGCCGTGTCTTCAAAAATCATGGACGACCCTGCGGATTGCATCTTCGTGTCGTCGTTTGCCTCTTCCGCGTTTTCATCTGGTTCGATATCGTTCACATCTTCCGTATCGTTCGTACCTATAATCATCGGTGAATCCGGTCGTAAGGGTATGGTCGATAACTGGCCTTCTGCAAATCTACCACCAATGGAAGGTATGAACTTTGACGAGCTTCGGTTGGTCGTTCTCATGCCTTCTTCGTGAATGTCAAAGTAAAAAATACCCGCCTCCTCCTTCTTCGTCGTCTTTTTTTCTTCTCGGTCGTCTATTTCTTTGTTCCACTTTATCCTTTGATTGCTACTTTTCTTCTTTCCTATTTTCTCAGTCGTCGTCGTCGTCGTTGTTGTTGCTACTGCTGCTCCTGCTCCTGCTTGTAAAGTCGGGGGCATCGAAGGCCCCTCGTCGGAAGTTTTGAAATTGACTTCTCCGAATTTTCGCTCGACGATATCGAGAGAGTTCATAGTTGCTTCGCTGAAATTCGTGTGTCTGTCCGAACGCGGTGGAAGAGCTTTCTTATCGTCCACTTTTTCTTTCAAATTCGATTCCGCGAAAACTTCCGATTGTATTCTGTGCTGCGCGCAACAATACGTCTCTTCGCTAAACAATTTTTGAGACGCTTTCGATTTGTACACGCGTTTGATTTCGTTCGAACACAACGGCCACCCACACTTTCCGATTAAACTCCTCTCTTCGCACGCGTCTTTGAATTCACTTTGGGTTAATACCGACGCCGTCGACGCGGCTAAATGACTTTCCGAGTCAAACTTATCTAAAGTCATGAACATTTCAACTACTTGCAACGCGCTTCGTCGGTCTCGCAACGTCCTCGCCGCTTGCTCTCGCACGTTTATCGACGGCGTGGACAAAGGAGGAGGTTTGTTGCTTTCATCGTTATTGTTCGATTTCAGTATAGATTTAATCACTTGGTCGACTTTCGTGGATGTTCCTGTTGCTACTGCCGCTCCAGTGGTGGTGGTAGTGTGATGATGATGATGATGATGTTGTTGTTTCGACACTCCCGGTTGCACTCGCTGGTGCTGATGACTGCTCTTCAAAGATAACGACGAGATGGACGACGTCGCCGCTTTCCTCTTCGTCTCGTTTGAAACACTCACACCCACGCTCAAGCCTTGCGACGTTTCCAGCGCCCAGGCAAACTTTTCCTCCTCCATTCGTTTCCTTTCTTCTTTGTCTTCTTCTTTGTCTTCTTCTTTTTCTCCTTTATTTTGATGATGAGAAATGTTCGTTGCAAACGTTGCAAACATCTTCTTCATCAGCTCCCTCTCTTTGTCTGCATCCAAATCTTGCTCTTCTCCTCCGTCCTCTCGAGGGTAGTCGAACATCAACAGAGAGTGATGTGCCTGAGAGCTCACCTTTTAATAATCTCTCTTCTTTCTTCTTTGTTATTATTTTTACTAGTAAGAGAGAGAGTGAATAATAAAGAGTGTGCGTAGTAGAGTATTAATTTTGTGGCGAACTTTTCTGAAAAGAGAGAAGAGAAAAAAAAAGCTTACACATGCATCAAATTTTTGTTCAAAAATGTTAATATCTGTACTCTCTCTTTACTCCTAATAAATCGATTCCCTCAGCGGCGTCGCAGACTAGTTTTATGTGCGTGTGATTACTTCTCTCTCTTCCTTTTTCTATTCATCTATTATTCTGCTTCTTCTTCTTCTTCAGTTTCTTCTTCTTCTTAAACTTCTCCTCTTTTTTTATTTACTACTCTTGCTGGTGCTTATTTTCATCGCTGAAAGTTTCGCCGCCACGTTGACATCAAACATCGGCGGTGGCGTGTTCATCGCACTCAAAGGCGACGTCAGAGACGTTGGCGATGGGGTTGGAAGTGTCTTTGCTTTACTGGCCGTTGTTGTTGTTGCTGTGACTGGTGCGGCGTTTTCATCGCCGACCCGCGCGACCGATCCTCCTTGGCGCCTTGGCGTCGCGCTCTTCTTCGCCGCCAGATTTACGATTGGTTTGCCTCCGCACTCGAGTATGATATCTTCCACGCTCGGTTTCCCTTCGGTAAAGTATAAAATTTTCTCTATGCACTTGGCTAAAACTTCGTTTTCAAACTCCGGTCGTTGGCAAATGAACTCGATGTCTTGCAACTTTTCGAAATAAAACTCTCGCTCGCGTTCGGCTTTTTCAACCTCCAGGCGTAGAGACGCTAAATCTTCTCGCATGGCTGCTGTTGCTGCTGCTGCTGCGACTTCGGCGTTGTTGTTTTTTCTGTTGTTGTTGTTATTCGTGTGTGCTAATGCGTCGTTGTTATTTTGGTTCGAGTGTTTTGTCGTCGTCGTCGTTGAAGCGAAAAGAGTGCTATCGATATCGCGCGTTTGCGGTTGGCGTTTCGCCGTCGTCGTTTGGTGTTTCTTAGAACCCGCCGCAATCGAGCCAGAGGACGTCGACGATATCGAGTTCATATTTTGTCCTCCCCCTCCTCCTCCTTTACTCGCCATTCGTCGTTGCACCGGGTCGTACCCGTCCGTCGCCTCTCCCACGGTCACGTCGAAATACCGTTTCATCCACTGCAAAAACTCCAAGTTATCCAACGGCCTCGCTTTGCACAACTTTTCTACTTCAATATTCTTCGCAATCTTCAGCTTATCGAACACGGTTTGCAACACCTTATAATTTTGCACGTACTCGTGCTCTGCTCTGGCTTGGAAGGAAACCTTGTGCATCGGAACGATGTTTGGATGCGCGGCGTCCATGATTTGACAATAAATCGCCCCCGAGGCGCACTGTTCGACTTTTTGAATTTTCATCCGCAACAAAGTGTTCACCCACAAGACGAGCTCGTTTCGTCCGACGAAAAACGCCGGGTCCATCATTCCTATTCCAGACATTATTATTATTATATATTATATTATACCTCTCGACAAAAGCGTTGTTGGTTTTCCTTGTTGTTGTCTTTTTAAGTATGCGTGTGTGTGTGTGTTGTGCGCGTTGCAATAATGAGGATCTCTTTTTCAAAGAAAAGTTTTTGTTGTTTTTATTCCCCTCTTTTTGTCTTTGCTCTTTTTTGTCTTTGCTTTGATTTGATTATTTTCTCGAGGCAAACAAAAGAGAGATGAATCCGCATTAAAAGTAGAAGAAAAAGAAGAAAAAGAAGAAGAAAAAGACAAAGTATATGACGCGTGGAAGATGACGACGACGACGACGACGACTTCGAGGAGGAGATCTTCTCGTCGTCGTTCTCAAAACTCCAGCAGTTTTTTGAAGAGGAGGACGATTCGTCTCTTCTTTTTCTTCTTTCTTTTCGTTCTTGGTGTGCATGCTCCCACGACGATGATGGTGAAAACATTCGTCAACGCGGACTCGACGGGGAAACCAGAAGTAGGGCGAGACCCGAGAGAAATACCAAACTGGAACGATTATCGCGAACATTTTACGGTTTTAAACGAAGACGTGGCGTCCAGAACCGACGCGAGCGATGGGAACACCCCGTGGATTGAACACGTCAGTTGGGAACCGAGAGTGTTCGTCTATCACAACTTTCTCTCGGAAAAAGAAGCGAAATATTTACGCGACGCGCACAAAAAAGCATCAAAAGCGATGGATGACGAAAGCATGAAGACGACGTTTAAGAGAGGGCAAGATCCCATCGTGAACGTCATCGAGCAGCGACTCTCGGCGTTCGTCATGTTGCCAGAGACGCACGGCGAAAACATGTTCATCGAAAAGATAAAGAAAGGATACCCGAAAAGGCTGGAGCTTCTCAACTTTGACGACGAGAAAGACAAGGAAGATTTAAAGAATGGCGGGCAAAGATTTGCGACGACGGCGTTGTTTTTAAACACAATTTCAGAAGGGAAAGGAGGTGAGTTGGTGTTTCCGTTAGGGACGGAGAGACTTTACGACGATAGCAACGATAGTTACACTAGCACTCCTAGCGCGTGCGCGGGGAAATATACACTCGCGGTTGAGCCGAGAGTAGGCGATGCGGTCGTTTGGTTTAGCACGCACCACAATGGGAACGACGATTTGAATTCGGCCTCAATGCGATGCGACGCAGTTGCGGATGGAGAAGAGATGTTGACGGCGTACAAACATTGGAGAGTAGGGAGATATAATCACGGTAATTTTCTTCCCGACTACGAGAAAGCGACGGCGATGGGGGGGTCTTCTTCCTCGGGGACGAGCACTACGCACGAGTTTTAACTCGTGTTGTTTGAATGTGCTATGTTTAATATCAATAGATACTTTTAGTTTAGATTTTCAAGATTAAAGTGCGCGCGATGGTATTATATATTATTCGTGTTACAAGAGCTACTGGTACTACTTCTTTTCTTCTTCTCTTTCTTTCTTTACTTCTTCTTCTTCTCCATTTTCTGTACTCGTTTGAGGAGGTAAGAACGCCTTGCGCTCGGACATGGACTTCTCTTCGTCGTCATCGCCAAACAAATCGAGAACGCCAACTTTTTTCTTCTTCTTTTTGTTGCCATCGTCGTCGCCGTTGTTGTTCCCCGAGTCTTCTTTTTGTTCCTTCTCGGGAGAAGGAGAAGGCGACAAGTTTCTTTTCTTCGATGTTACCAACTCCTCGTTGTTCTTGTTCTTCGAAGACGGCGAAGTTGAAGTCGGTTGCTTCTCTGGACCTTCGAAACTCGTCGTCGGCGTCGACTCTCGTTTTATCGGCCTTTGCGGACTGTTTCGAAATCCTGGCAACAAGTGCACTTGAGCCGTTGGCCCGTGGGAAGGATCAATCAGAGGGGGTGAAAGTGAACGTTGTCTCTTTGGCGAATTCATAAAGTCCGGAGGACGGTGCGTCGATATTGGCGGCGGAGGCGATCCGCTTCCCGTAGACGTCGATTTTCTTCCACCAGAACCGCCAGAATCACCCTCGCTGCCGTCTTGGTAGTCATCAGAATCGAAATAATCTTCCTCGTCTTGAGTCATGGAGGAGTCTCGTCGTCGTCGTGCGGCGTCGTGCGCGGCGCGAGCGGCGATGGTTTCTCGAGAGAGATACCCGCTGGAAATTTCGGATCCATTCAAACTCGGCGCCGGTTGTATGCTCGACGTCGTCACTGTCGTTGTCTCTTTCGACGGATTGATGTTCATTTCGTGACGCTCTTTGAGAAGTTTGAACGTTTCGCAATACTCGACGGTATCGATAAAATCTTTAAACTTTTCCAACAAGTGCGCGACGAGGTTCCGCACGTTTTCGCGTCGCACGAAATCGACGAGCTCTAAAATAGCCGAGTTTAAGAGATTGTACTTCTCCCCGTTCGCGCGAAACGATCGCACGATTGGCTCAAACAAATCCGATTTCACCAAGTACCTGTTGTAGAATTCATCTTTCAATCCAACGCACGCTCGAAGGAGTTTTAAAGCGGCTAAAACGACGAATTTTTCCTTGCGTTTCGTCAGCGCTAAAACTTTCACCAAAACGTTGTTGCGCAAAATGTAATACTTTATTCGATAACCGTGGTGCTGCGCCATGAACACCAACAGATCGACAATCTTTGTTAAACTCCACGGCTGCACGTATTGCAAATGTTCTTTCTTCTCTGCCGCGGCATCACCACCGTTGTCATCGTCGTCGTTCTCGTCGGCACCATTTTTACTAGTTTTCTTCTTGCACTCTTCCTCGTTTACGGATCCAAAACTTATTCGCTCGGTCAACTTGTCCACGAAATGATCGTAAAACATTTCCAAGTACGTGTTCTTCTCTGTTTCCTGATCCATGTTATCTGGATCGGCTAATATGGTTAGTATTTCTAGAACCGTGCCTTGCAACCCATCGTCGCCGTCTAAAAAGAGTCTGACTAATTCAGACATCATGGCGTACTCTTCTTGCTTGACGAGCTTTTCCCGCAGAATCACCGGATCGTGCAACAAAGCGGACATGAAGACGTCCGCTGCCTTTACCTGCACTTGCTCGCTGTTTCCTTTCGTCAAAGCTAAGGTTAACACGTTCAGCAAATCCAATTCGTAAAGCTTTTGGTAGAGTTCCGTGCGGTGTTGAATGTGCAAACCAGTCGCCAGCTGACACAATTCTTGTAAGAAAAAAATCAAATCCGTCCACTCTTCGTTTTCTTCCGTAGCGGTAGACGTCGTCGCCGCGTTCAACTTTTCAAAAAGCGCGTCGAGAAAGAGTGGATCTTCATCCAACTCGCGCACAACTTCGGCGTTGTTGAATAACATGATCGAGTGCAACGTCTGAAATACTTGCTCGTCCAACACGCTCGGCAATATCACGTCTTTCAAATATTGAATTCTATACGTCTGATGAATTTTAGCCTTGGTGACTTCATTCGTAATCGGAACGACTTCTTTGAACACGGCGACATTTCTCAAGAAATCGCGATGGTGCGTGCGGTTTTCCGCCGGAACGTCCGGATCATACTCTAAGCTACCCACTACTTCCCAAACAAACTCTTCGGAGAACATGCAATCGAATAAATTCGCTTCGTTTAACATCACCATTCCTTTGACGCAGCGATACATTTCGTGCAAACCTTCTTCGTCTTCGAGATCCTCGCACGTGGTGAAGATGGACAACAGACGCTTCAAATAATCCGGCGTGTTTAATATCATCGACGCGATGGACTCTCGCTGGAAAGGAGAACACTCGTTCAATACTTTCGTGATGTTTGAGAGTTCGGACAAAGTCGGTTCAGGTAACTTTGCCGGCGCAGCGCGGTGAAACTGATGGTGATGGTGCCCCGCGGATTGCGAGTCGTCGCCTTCGTAGTAAAACGATTTCCCGGTGAACTCGCCGTACTCGTCGATGTTCCCTCTGATGTGTTGGTTTCTCTGGTGATTGAACCCATCGACTAAGTCACCTTCTGGACCACCACTACCGTCGTGATTCAAGTGATTATCATCGTTCTCTAAATCCTCTAAATCGAACGGCGATCTCATGTTGTTGTTGTTGTTGTTGTTTAACTCGTTCTTGCTAAAAATTTTGTTGTTCATCATCATCGCGTCGCCTTCTTTATTATCGGCATCGATGGACATAGAATTCCTCCTTTGCGCGTTTTTGATTTGCTCCCAAATGAAATCGCACCCGTCTATGCTTTGAAAACTCAAAGCTAAGTCTATGCTTTCTCGCGGCTCTACCCAACTTATGATTGTTGATTGCCCGGAACGAGAATACGCCGGCTCTTGTTGGTGTTGGTGTTCTTCTAAAATCTTATGCACTAACAACGGCGTCGGTTTTGTTGTTGTCGTTGCAGATGCTGATCTTCTCCTCCTTTTCTTCTGTATGCTTTTTTCTTCTTCTTCTTCTTCTTCTTCTTTATCATCTTTTCCTCCCGCTATTGCTGCTGCTTCGCCGTCTCGTTCTCTTCTTTCCTTTTCTTTATCGTTATCGTCGTCGTCTTCCTCCTCCTCCTCTTCTTCTTCTCCTTCCTCTTCGGGGTAAACAACTAAACCCATGGATGAGAACACGTCGACGTACTCGCAGGAAACAATTCCTGTGCCGGTATCGTCCCAGTACCCTTCCGCGTTGAGTTTATACAACTTTACTCTTTGCATCTCGTAATTAATGCTATTGTTGTTGTTGTTGTTCGTGTTTTGATTCGCAACCGTCAAAGTCGTATTCTGAAGGTGAAGATTACTATTTTTCCCACCGTTTTCTTTTCCGTCCTCGTCAACGAGGTCATCGACCTCCTCGAGGCTGTCTGTCGGCGGCGAGGACGAGAGAATCAAAGCGTCCTCGTTTATGTTCCCATTCTCGTCCACAACCATCATGTTGGATCTTTCTGCTTCCTCTTTCTCATCTTTCTCCTCAAAATCATCATCATCGTTTCCTTCGTTTTGTTTTTGTTTCTTCTTCTTATTCTTATTCTTCTTCTCATCTTCTTCAACTTTATTTATTTCCACCGACGACTCCTCGACGATTGTTTTTGTCGCGTCCACGTCTTGGATGAGCGCTTCGAGTGGGTTATCCCCGTCCTCCTCCTCCTCCTCCGCGTTGGACATCATTTCGACAAATTTAAGAGAAAACTCTCTCAAATCTCAAATTCGAATTACGAAGAACGCGGCGGGTGGTTTTTTGTGAGAAAAGGGGGGGGTTGCCTTTTTAAAACAACAACGTCTCTTTTTTTTTTTCTCTCAGAAATAAAGAAGGGAGAAAGAACACGCGCAACAAAAACACTCTGCCAGACTGCGTATAATACTCTTGGGGCGAGGACGAGAGCGCAAAAGGGGCGGATGGGCGAGAGAGATTTGTGGGACGTGATTGTGAATAACGACGATATTTGTTTCAAACACATTCTTCCGAGATTGAATGCGACTGATATCAAATTCTTGTACGAGGTGAATCCGGAGACGAGAAAGTTGATTAAGAGATCGTCTCGCGCGGGTGAGTTGAAAGAGAAGTTTTATATTGAAGATATGTCGTCGATATCGACTTTGGAGTTTGCTTGGGAGCATAAATCGTTGTGGCCGAGTGACTGGGACGAAACAGAATTCTGCTACGAAGTTGCTCGAACGAATAAACTCGAGTTGCTCAAGTGGGCGCGAGAGGAGAAAAAGTGTGAGTGGGATGATTTGACGATTAAGATGGCCGCAGAACAAGGTAATCTGGAAATGGTAAAGTATTGCGTGGCAAATAAGTGTCCTATCGGTTGCATACGCAACCCGTGTGCATATGCTGCCTCAGGAGGTCATCTCGAGTGCCTCAAATACTTACACGAAGAAGTCAAAGCGCCTTGGGATTATTGGACTGCCGTATGGGCGGCTGAAAATGGTCATCTCCACATACTCGAATATCTTGTTGAGCGAAAGTATGATAAATATAACGGAGATGCGTGTAAGTTTGCGGCCAAGAACGGCTACTTGGACTGTTTGAAGTACTTACACGAAACCGCCAAAGCGCCGTGGAACTATTTGGCCGTTCGAGAAGCGCACGAGAAAAACCACCCCGAATGTGTGCAATACCTCCTCGACAACGACTGTCTGTTACCAGACGGTTGGCGATACGAACATGGAGAGCTACACACGATTTAAAATCATAGGTATCATTCATCAACAAAAAAAGAATACGAGAAAGGAGAAACAGCTTCCGTTTTCGAATGCGCGAAATACGCGAATATAAGCTGAGAGACAAATACATACATAGAGATATGGTGCTAGAAACAGCTCAGAATTGAAATCGAGAGAAACACACATACAAAAAGCAAAAAGAAAACCTGTCATCACGCCGACTTCTCACGTTATTACTAACCGCAGGAAAATTTGAAGAAAAGAGGAAGAAATGGAAATTGTTCGAATAAAAAAATTTGTGAGCACACAAGAACAACTGACTGAAAAAAAAAATATTGGCGTTATAAAAAAAGCGATCTCATCATGTCCTCCGAATACTTGACGGAAGAGGAACACGAGAGACTACAAAAGGTTCTCGCGGCGCTTGAGAAAAAGAATAAACCTTTGCCGTTGTGGCGTTTGTTCAGAGAGGCGTTGCTGAGTGGCGGCGCGTGTCGCGATATCGTGGAGAAGCATGTGATGTGTAAACTCAACGGGACGGATCTCAAGTTCTTTTACGACGTGAATAGTGAAACGAGAAAGTTGATTAAGAGATCGTCTCGCGCAGATGATTTGAAGAAGAGGTTTAAAGTGAAAGAGATGTCGTCGATATCGACTTTGGAATGGACATGGAAGCAGATATGGTTGCGGTTGCGGCCGAGTTGGTGGGACAAGGAAAAAGTTTTCTGCCGTGAAGTTGCTGAAACGAATAAACTCGAGTTGCTCAAGTGGGCGCGAGAGGAGAAAAAGTGTGAGTGGGATGAATGGACGATTAAAGCGGCCGCATTTCAAGGTAATCTGGAAATGGTAAAGTATTGCGTTGCAAATGAGTGTCCAGTCGATTGGAGAGCGTGTGCATATGCTGCCGAAAACGGTCATCTCGAGGTACTCAAATACTTACGCGAAGAAGCGAAAGCGCCTTGGGGTGAGTATACTGCCACTTGGGCGGCTTTAAATGGTCATCTCCACATACTCGAATATCTTGTTGAGCGTAAGTTTGATGAATATAAAGAAGGTGCGTGTTGGTGTGCGGCCAAGTACGGCCACTTGAACTGTTTGAAGTACTTGCACGAAACCGCCAAAGCGCCTTGGAACTATCGGGCCGTACGAGAAGCGCACGAGAACAAACAAACCGAATGTGTACAATACCTCCTCGACAACGACTGCCCATTACCAGAAGGTTGGCGATACGAACATGGAGAGCTACACACGATTTAAAATCACAGGTATCATTCATCAACAAAAAAAGAATACGAGGAGCTTCTTCCGTTTTCGAATGCGCGAAATACGCGGAGAACGCAGAGAGACAATACATACATAGAGATATGGTGCTAGAAACAGCTCAGAATTGAAATTAAGAGAAACACACGTACAAAAAGCAAAAAGAAAACCTGTCATCACGCCGACTTCTCACGTAATTACTTACCGCAATACTATTGGCGCCCAAC
>Ga0181595_10003648_pt1 | contig 14571 bp, 10 predicted proteins | sample 041ome_7_FD_145604 | JGI IMG/M metagenome (GOLD analysis project Ga0181595, IMG submission 145604) | Coastal salt marsh microbial communities from the Groves Creek Marsh, Skidaway Island, Georgia - 041401AS metaG (spades assembly) | ecosystem: Environmental > Aquatic > Marine > Intertidal zone...
CATTTGGTATCAAACCCGCTTTTTGCAACCGATAGACGCAAACTATCACCCACACAGCCATTACATGAAGAGGATAATTGAGGAGTGCCGGGTTTGTAATACATGGTCTTCACGGTTGAATCATAGCAAAAAGCCAGACTCAATGAGTAAGGAACAACATAGGAAGTCAACTTTACATCAAAATTTTTCTTTGTAGATGGCTGATGCGCGCCATCAGTAATTTCTTTATCTACAATGGAATTCTCGTAGGTCCAAGTATGACATAAATCGTCAAATCCAGCTGAAGCGTAGTACATGTAGCTGTTATAAAATTCAGTTCCACTTACGTTGTTTTCTGTATTGTTATCAAACTTGAATTGTTGTGCTAATACATAGCAATTTGTAAACGAAAAGTCAGTACCGAAGTCATAACTCACAAACGGTAGAAACTGAAAGTGAGCGTCAAAGGTTACCCCTCCAACATTTAAGGCAAGACTTCGCAACCATCTTCCACCAACTTTTACGGTAGATATATTTCGGCCTTCTCCGTCTCGGTTGGCGTAAGAATTACAAATGGTTAAGGGAATATTACTGGTATTCGAACACTCCAAAGTAAGAACGTAAGGCTTACTTATTTTAATTGGTTTGTTGAACACTGCATCCTTTGTGAGTCGAGCAAAAGTCAATACGCCGGTAATGGTATCCAATGTTACTTTTACGGAATCAATCGCAGCTCCTGTGGGTAAAGAGTCTTTATTTGCTTCGTAAATTTTGCACCATACATCCCGAGAGGTGACTCTCGCGTTGCTATCCCAAGGTGTGTAAGCATAAAATCGAAAGCCGGAAATAGTGATTTCTTGATTTACTCCGAAGAATTGACCTGGTGCTTGACCATTTCCCACACTGATTTGACCATAACCTGTTGACGCTAAGTCAGTGAATGCAACGGTATCTTGACCGCAAGTAGTAGGATTGCTAGCACTTCGTTTATTTAATTTTTGATGTTGAGGTCTCGAAAAAGACATCTTATAAATTTTGCCATTTATGTTTCCAGGAACAGATTGAATTTGACCGAAAGAAACGGTAGAAATGAGCACGGTGAATGCGAGTATAATGCGCTGTTTCATGGTTTTCGTTTTCGTAAAGATAAAAAAATCAGCGCAGTAAAATAAAACCACGGTTGATTATCCTTCCCTTCCTTCAACTTGATTTTGTATTTTTGTTATCAGAGGATATTATTTATGTCTATACTAAAAGGTAAAAAAGGAATTGTTTTCGGAGCTTTGAATGAAGCTTCTATTGCTTGGAAAGTAGCAGAATTGTGTGCAAAAGAGGGAGCTGAAATTGTTTTAACAAACGCCCCAGTATCGGCGCGTGTAGGTCAAACTGCGGAACTCGCTGAGAAATTGAACGCACCGCTCATTTATGCGGATGTTACTAAAATGGAGGATTTAGAAACTCTCGTATCAGAAAGCATGGATAAGTTAGGTGGTAAATTGGACTTCGTCTTGCACAGTGTGGGGATGAGTTTAAATGTACGTAAGAAAAAACCGTACACCGATTTGAACTACGATTGGATGCACACAAGCATGGATATTTCTGCAATGTCTTTCCACCGTTTGATGCAAACTCTTTACAAAGCAGATGCTATGAACGAATGGGGGAGTATTTTAGGTTTATCCTATATCGCTGCACAAAGAACATTCCCCGACTACAACGAAATGGCAGAGGCAAAGAGTCTCTTGGAAAGTATTGCACGTAGTTTTGGCTATCACTATGGAAAAGCAAAAAATGTTCGTGTTAATACCATTTCACAGAGTCCTACGAAAACAACCGCTGGATCGGGTGTTGGAGGATTTGATGCTTTTTTCAATTATGCAGATAAAATGAGTCCTTTAGGAAATGCTTCGGCTGAGGCCTGTGCAGAGTATTGTGTGTCACTCTTTAGCGATTACACGCGTATGGTGACCATGCAGAACCTTTATCACGACGGTGGATTCAGTAACACCGGTATTTCAATGGATTTAATGGATAGCTTCTCAGATGAAGCTTTAGGTAAATAAGTAAATATTATGGGAAAAGGAGATATTAAAACCAAAAAAGGAAAAATCCGTAACGGAAGTTATGGAGTGTCAAGACCACATCGAGTAAAGCAAGAAGTGGTTGCTACACCAAAGAAAAAGACGAAGAAAAAGAAGAAGGCTTAAGGCGATAATCGGCCTTTTGACCAATGTTCATTTTGAAGTCGGTAGAATACGCGATCGTGTATTCTACTCGGCCTTCCTTGCCAGAATTCAAAATAATCTGGTATTAACCGAAAGCCACCCCAATGTTCGGGTCTTCTGAGTTTATCGGGTTGTGTGATGAGTGCGTTTATCTCAGCACTTAAATCTAAGTCTTCAGGTATTACTTTGCTTTGATCGGAAACAATAGCCCCGGCTTGTGACTCTACTGGGCGGGAGTAAAAATAGTTGTCGCTTTCAGTAGAAGTGATTCTTTCGATACGGCCTTCGACCCGCACTTGACGTTCTAGTTCAGGCCAAAAAAAGTTCATTGCAGCATATGGATTTGTATCTATTTCTGCTCCCTTATGGCTATTATAATTAGTGAAAAATACCAAGCCCTGTTGGTCAATATTTTTTAATAAAACGACTCTTGAACGTGGCCTGTTTCCTTCGTGAATCGTACTGAGTGTTAAGGCGGTTGGCTCCTCAACTTCGGAGGAAATTGCCTCATCTAGCCATTTCTGAAAAGATTCAAATGGTGAATCGGGAAGGTCAGAACTTTTAAGGCTACCCTTGGTATAGTCTTTCCGTATGTCTGCTATGGATTTACTCATGCGTTTTTACATCAAACCAGGAATTCTACCACGCTTTTTATTCATCATTTTCATCATTTGGCGCATCTGTTGGAATTGGGTAAGAAGCTTATTCAATTCTTGGATGCTTTTTCCGCTACCCTGAACAATCCGCTGCTTTCTTGAGTTGTTGAGTAACTCAGGCTTTGCTCTTTCTTCAGGTGTCATGGATTGTATTAAGCTTTCAATACCCTTGAAGGCATCATCATCTATATCCATGTCCTTTATTTTACTTCCAACACCAGGTAACATTCCCAATAAATCTTTCATGTTTCCCATCTTTTTAATCTGTTGGATTTGAGCCAAAAAGTCCTCGAAGTCAAATTTGTTCTTGGCGATCTTCTTGGCCATTTTATCGGCCTCTTCTTGATCAATGGTTTGTTGTGCTTTTTCCACTAACGAAACCACATCACCCATACCTAGGATACGACCTGCCATACGGTCGGGATGGAAAACCTCAAGGGCATCCATTTTTTCTCCTCTTGACGAGAATTTGATAGGCTTGTTGACGATGGACTTGATCGAAAGAGCAGAACCACCACGGGCATCACCGTCTAATTTGGTGAGAACAACTCCGGTAAAGTCTAATACATCGTTAAAGGCTTTTGCTGTATTTACGGCATCCTGACCGGTCATTGCATCCACTACAAATAGGGTTTCAACTGGATTTAGTGCCTTCTTTAACGCGGCAATCTCATCCATCATTTCGTTGTCTATAGCAATACGTCCTGCCGTATCCACAATCACCACATTGTGATTTTTAGCTTTTGCTTCCTTGATTGCTTGCTGAGCAATTTTTACGGGGTCTTGGCTTTGGTCTTCAGAATAATAACCAACTTCCGTTTGTTCAGCCAATACCCTTAGTTGTTCACGAGCTGCTGGGCGATATACATCACCTGCTACTACCATTGGGCTTTTACCTTGCGACTTCAAGTATTTTGATAATTTCCCAGTAAACGTAGTTTTACCCGAACCCTGTAAACCTGCAATTAAAATCACTGCAGGAGAACCTTTAAGCTGTAATTCGCTTGTATTTCCTCCAAGAAGTTCTACCAGTTGGTCATGCACAATTTTGGTGAGCATTTGACCTGGTGACACAGATTTGATCACCTCTTCGCCCTTGGCCTTAACAAGTATATCGTCTGTGAAGGATTTTGCTACTTTAAAGTTTACGTCTGCCGCAATTAACGCTCTTCGGATTTCTTTCACCGTTTCAGCAACATTTGCTTCGGTAATCCGACTTTGTCCTTTAAGGGTTTTAAATGCTTTTTCTAACCTTCCTTGTAGCGAATCAAACATACTGCAAAGATACAAAAAGGCAACGGCTATGAAGCGTTTTAGAATCTCACAAAAAAATCAATCACTTTAACCAAAGTATGTGCAGGCTATCCACGAATTCAGTACCCAAGCCTTATATTTGTTCAAAATTTAATTCATGGCTTATTTTTTCACTTCAGAATCGGTTTCAGAAGGTCATCCAGATAAGGTGGCAGATCAAATTTCTGATGCCCTAATCGATCATTTTTTGGCGCACGATGCAAGCAGTAAAGTTGCATGTGAAACTTTGGTAACTACTGGTCAAGTTGTTTTGGCTGGTGAGGTGAAATCAAAGGCAAACCTGGATGTTCAAAAAATTGCGAGAGATGTCATTGCGAAAATTGGTTACACCAAAAGTGAATACATGTTTGATTCCAATTCTTGCGGCGTGCTTAGCGCGATTCACGAACAAAGTCCTGATATTAATCAAGGAGTGGAGCGAACCAATCCAGAAGATCAAGGTGCTGGAGACCAAGGAATGATGTTTGGTTATGCCACCAATGAAACGGATACGTACATGCCGCTTCCTTTGATGTTGGCTCATTTACTTCTTCAAGAACTAGCCGAATTAAGACGTGAAAACAATGAGATCACCTACCTACGACCTGATTCTAAAAGCCAGGTAACCTTGGAGTATTCTGACGAGCATAAGCCGATACGAATTGATACCATCGTGATCTCGACGCAGCATGATGATTTTATCAAACCCGACTCGAATAACCCAGCAGATGTAAAAAAGACTGACGATGCCATTCTTTTAAAAATTGATGAAGACATCAGAAATATTTTAATTCCTCGAGTAAAAGCGAAAATGGACGAGCGTCTTCACTATTTATTTGATGATCAAATAAAATATCACATAAACCCAACGGGTAAATTCGTGATCGGAGGACCACATGGAGATACGGGCTTAACAGGACGTAAGATTATTGTGGATACTTATGGTGGTTGGGGAGCTCACGGAGGAGGTGCATTCTCTGGAAAAGATCCTTCTAAGGTTGACAGAAGTGCGGCGTATGCAACCCGTCATATTGCTAAAAATATTGTGGCAGCCGGGCTTTGTGAAAGAGCATTGGTGCAGGTATCGTATGCAATTGGAGTAGCTGAACCTGTTGGTTTATTTGTTGATACTTACGGTACATCAAAAGTGAGCATGAGCGATGGTGAAATCGCAGCAAAACTGAAAGATATGCCGGAATTTAATTTACGTCCGTATCACATTGAACAGCGTTTCAACTTAAGAACACCTATCTACTTGGAGTCTGCTGCATATGGTCATATGGGTAGAAACTGCGAAACAGTAGAAAAGAGTTTCAAAACAGCGGATGGAACGGATAAAAAAGTATCGGTTAAATTATTCCCTTGGGAAGAATTGAACGCGGTTTCAGCCGTTAAAACCCAATTCGGTTTATAGAAATTTAATATGTGTGGAATCGTTGCATACATTGGTACAAAAGATGCGTACCCAATTGTTGTTAAAGGTCTTCAGCGTTTAGAGTACCGCGGCTATGATAGTGCCGGTGTGGCTCTAATGAATGGTGATTTAAAAGTATATAAAAAGCAAGGGAAAGTTGCGGATTTACAAGAATCAACCAAAGGTCAAGACACTACCGGTAATATCGGAATGGGTCACACCCGTTGGGCTACTCACGGCGCACCTAACAACGAAAACGCACATCCACACCTTAGTAACAACGGTAAGATTGCCATTATTCATAACGGAATCATTGAGAATTTCGCCACCTTAAAAGAAGGTCTAGAGGCTAGAGGTCATAAATTCCAAAGTGAAACCGACACAGAGGTACTAGCGCATCTGATTGAAGATGTGATGGTAAATTCTAACTTAGAGTTAGCGGATGCAGTAAGAGCTTCGTTAAAGCAAGTAATTGGAGCTTATGCCATTGTAGTTTTAAGCAAGGATAATCCTGAACATTTAATTGCAGCTCGTAAGGGAAGCCCGTTAGTAGTAGGAATCGGAGAAGAAGCAGGAGAGTATTTCTTTGCTTCGGATGCGACACCATTAGCAGAATACACAAAAAAAGTCATCTACCTGAACGATGGTGAAATAGCCATCGTTGAGAATAAGGAAATGACCATCAAGAGCATCGATAATGTTGTTCAAACACCTTACATCCATGAGTTAGAGTTAAATCTAGAGCAACTTGAAAAAGGAGGTTATCCTCATTTCATGCTCAAGGAGATTTACGAGCAACCGAAATCTATATTTGATAGTTATCGAGGTCGTTTTGATTCTTCTACTGGCGTATTCCACATGCGCAGTTTAGAGGAATATGCAAAGCAGTTGGCGGAGATAAAACGGCTGATACTCATTGGTTGCGGAACTAGTTGGCATGCAGGTTTGGTGGCAGAATATCTATTTGAAGATTATGCTCGGTTACCGGTTGAGGTAGAATATGCATCAGAATTCCGCTATCGTAATCCGGTATTGTTTTCGGATGATTTGGTCATGTCCATCTCACAAAGTGGAGAGACAGCAGATACCCTAGCCGCCATGGATTTGGCAAAGCGTAAATCGGCGACTGTTTTTGGAGTATGTAATGTAGTTGGAAGTAGTATTCCTCGTTTGAGTGATGCTGGTGCTTATACCCATGCAGGCCCTGAAATTGGGGTAGCGAGTACCAAGGCATTTACCTCTCAAGTAACGGTCCTTACCTTATTGGCGTTGGGAATTGCCAAAATTCGTAAAACGATGAGTGCGGATAAAATCGCAGCGGTGATGCAGGAGTTGGAAAGAATCCCAGAAAAGATTGAAAAAGCTCTTGAATTGAACGACCAGCTCATTGAACTCTCTAAATTATACAAAGACGCGAAGAACTTCTTGTACCTAGGAAGAGGATATAACTTCCCAGTAGCATTAGAAGGAGCTTTAAAGCTGAAAGAAATCAGTTATATCCATGCGGAGGGATACCCTGCGGCAGAAATGAAGCACGGACCTATTGCATTGATAGACGAAAATATGCCAGTGGTGGTCATTGCCACCAATAGCGAGCATTACGAAAAAGTGGTAAGTAACATCCAAGAGGTGAAAGCTAGAGGAGGTAAGGTGATAGCCGTGGTAAGTGAAGGGAACAAGGACTTAAGTAAATGGGTTGACCATACCATTGAGGTTCCGGAAACAATTGAACCATTATCACCATTGGTAAACTCTATTCCGCTGCAGCTATTAAGCTATCATATTGCCGTAATGCGCGGTTGTAATGTAGATCAGCCAAGAAACTTGGCGAAAAGCGTTACGGTGGAGTAGATTAACTAGCTTGACATTGTTTCTCTGGTTCTAGAGATTTTAATTGATTCTGACTATTTTCCCTTTCTTAAAGAAGATGAATAGTCCAATCAATTACTTGAAGAAGGTTGCCTTTCTTGTATTGTTAAGCGTTTGCACCACCCATGTTTGGTCGCAAGCATTTAAAAAGAAAAGGCATAGCATTACCCCAATGATTGGCTTAGCCAACAACTTTACTACGCCTTTTTCAAATTCTCCCGGGGCTAATTTGAGAATTGATTATAACAATGGTGACAATCAACGGATTCCATTATCTGTTAGATATCAATACAGAATGAAACACGGCAATCGATTTGGTGTGGATTTCTTGAGTAATTACAACCCACTGACGCTTAATCCCAAATACTATTTAGAAAACTATGGCTTTGTCGGACCTGTTGTGTTAGCTCACTCAGGTAGTATGGTTGGCGGCGATTTACATTACTCAAAAACCATTGATATCAAACTTATCGAGGTTTTTGGTTTCCTCGGTATAGGAGGGTATTGGCAGTTTCCTGATAACCAAAGCACACAAAATTTCGATTGGTATAAGGATGCGATACCTGAATTTTATGAATTCGCCGTAGCTTCTACCAACCATTCAATAAAGTCATTTCTGCCTATTACGATATTCGGTTTTGGCGCTCGATTCAAGCATTTAGAAGGAGGACTTAATTATCAGTTTTCATTAACAAGTCCAGTCAATTCCTTTCAATACGATGGTATTGAGTTTAGGAATGAAATGCGATTCAGAAGCCTAGGTTATTACGTAGCCTACCGAGTGGAGTTCTAGGTGCTGGAACATTTATTCTTCAAGGTATACTTTAAACGTACGAGTGCTTTTTCCATTGACCACCCTGAGTAGGTATATTCCTGTATTTATCTTATTTGGGATATGAACTTGTTCTTGTGAAATACTTCCATCAGAGATATACCTTCCACTCAGGTCCATCCATTGATAATGCCCTTTGTTCAACCCATTAATGCTTAAAACCGCATTTTTAGAAACTGGGTTTGGGTAAATATTTATGGATGAAATGTCTTTATCAAGGATTCCAACATGACTTACCAATACGGGTATAGCCACTGAATCCGAACAAAGATTAGAACGATCAACAACAATCAATTCTATGGTGTAATCACCGGCTTCTTTATATTGATGAAGTGCTGGTAATCCAGTAGTTTTTGATCCATCCCCCCAATCCCAATTTAAATCCAATCCAGTAGTGGTGATGGGCGTGCAAGAAACCCGGTGCTGCCATGCCAACTTATAGGTGAATCCAGCAACAGGCCTAGGTTTAACCGATAAAGAGGCTTGTTTTCTTGGGGACTTACAGCCTTCATTATCCACCTCGTACCAAATATTTTTATTACCAAAAACAATTCCAAAGTTGTATTGATTTCCTTGTGCAATCGAAAAATCAGAAAGAGAGTCTTCGAACCAATACACCTTACCAATTTCAGGATTCACAGTAATGGAGCCTTCTGATTTAGCACATACGGGGTCAGAAAGAACACTTTTCACTTTAGGTAGAGCAATAAATTTCACCAATACACTGTCGTATTCTTTTGAAAAACACTCATCTTCTGCCGATTGGATGTAGGCGTATTTTTCTCCAATGAAACCGCTTACCTTGGGTGAAGGTCCCTGATGGAATGAAGTATCGAGTGTATTATCCCAATACCAATAGACTTGGCCCCAAGGTACGCTTGCAAATAGGGTGGCTGTGTCGTTTTCACAGGCTTCGGCGCCTGTTGGACCAAATAAGGAAGATGGATCTTTTGTTTGAATATTCACGGCGGTTCTACCACTGCCGCATATGCCGTTCCAGGTTTCAACATATATGGATTCTGTGCCTCTACTTTTACTTGAATAGGTATAGGTTGGACCATAAGAAATAACCTTAGAGCTGTTAGCATCGTTGAACCATCGAATGGTATCTTTACTAGCTATACTAGCTTCTATAATCAAAGGTGAAGAACTACTGAGGCAAACAAAGGTATCATGCGTGACGTTAGGCACTTCTGGGGCAAAGTCATTTCCAACAAGAGCTTTAACAACAACTGGTGTTTTAGAATAGAAGCAGCCGTTGTTATCCGCAATAACATAATATGAAGTGTCTGCGTTTAACTTTTCCGTTTGTAACCAATCACCTTGATATACCGGAATCAATAGGTCTGAACTGCTATACCACTTGATTACACCGTGATCTGTATTTGCCCCTAAATTGGCAGTTGCTCCTGCACAAATAGAATCGTTTGTAGTTTCTAATATGGTTGGGTACTCATATACAGTAAAAGGAATGGTATTCCATTTTGATTCACAATGGTAATTCACTGATTTCAGATAAAAGGTATCGTTATCTTGAGCATTTTTTATGACATAATTGGTCCCTTCGAAAAACGGTGTCGTATCAGACATGGAGTGATACCATTTTACTGTAGAATACAAGTCTGATGTAACGGTCAGTGTTACGGTGTCGCCTTTACATGCTTTTGCTTCCTCCAACATTCGTGGTCTTGTTGGATTAAAATAGATGTAGTGTGTTGCTGTATCACGGCAGTAATCACCTGTGTAAGGATAGATGGTAGAAATTAATTGAATCTTCATGTTATTCTTTCCGGTGGGTTTATATTTCCCATCGATTGAAGATTGAATTCTGCGATTATCGTAATTCCAGCGGTGACAGATTCTTTCTAAATTGGAGTACACATAGCGGTTGTAGTAGATGCTAGAGAAGACATTTTTTTCACTTTGGTTATCGAATTTTAAGGTATCCAAGTTGGCATAGCAATCTTGGGTAAATGTAAAATCTGTCCCTACTTTATAATTCACGAACGGGTAAAGTTGCATGTGACTATTGAAGGTGGTACCACCAATATTCAAACTCAAACACCGGTACCATATGCCACTTACAGAACCAACACCTAAGTTTCTAAATTTACCATCTCCGTTGGCCCATGAATTGCAAACCAATCCCGCACTTACATCCGTGCTATCGGATTCAACCGTTATGATATAATCAAAGTCAACAGGGATATCCTTACCAAAGGATGCATTACAGGTGATTCGACTCAAAGGAATATTAGAACCCATTACGGTATCTACGGTGATCGTATCACTTGCAATGGGGCTCCCGCTGGGTAATGAATCAATACCAGCTTTATAAAGATTACAAATCAGATTGATTTTTACTGACCGTGCTGGTGTTGGTGGTAATGAAAAGGCAAAAAATCGAAATCCACTTACCGTTATTTTCTGAGGGGCGCCAAAGAATTGCCCTAGTGCAGCCCCTTTTCTCACGGATACGGTATTGTAAGCCGTAGAACCATATGAAGGAAATGTACTTGTATCGCCCGTACAAGCCGTTGGCTTTGATGCGCTCCTTTTGTTTACGGATGATTGAGGATTTATTAGTTCGGGTATATCATTGATGATCGGTATGTTAGGGGATTCTAATTGTGCTTTTAATGGGAGGCATAAAAATCCAATAATGAACCAGATTAGTAATCTTTTCATAATTGTAATTAAGTAAATAAGAAGTTGAAAATCAAGCAATAAAGGCAAACTAAAATATAATATGCTTCATCTGTGACCTAAAAGTTATAAAACTTTAGTCTTACGACTAGGTCACAGGAAATGGTTTGAGTCGTTAATCGATATAGATATGAATATTGCACATATTTCGAATAAACACTCCTTAAGACTCAATTCAAAAAATAGTAGTGTAAAAGGCGAACGCTATATAGCCGGTAACAAACACCTTTGCTACGGTTCCAATTAAAAACCCTAAGAAAGCACCCAATCCAGATTTTAGAGCGGTTTTATCGTCTTGACCTGCCCATAACTCTCCTACGACAGCTCCCGCAAATGCGCCTAATAACATTCCGAAGGGACCCAGAAAGAGACCCACAAAAAGGCCAATGAAACTACCTATTTGACCCGCTTTGGTTCCGCCACTTTTTTTCGTTCCCCAAATGGGTAAATAATAATCCAACACCGTTACGCCAATAGCTAATATGGTGCAAGCTACAAACGTGCTGCTTGAATAATCAATACTACTTTCGGGGAGTAAAAAGACAAGGAGATAGCCCAACCAAGCTATGGGCGGTCCAGGTAGTGCAGGAATGATGCAACCTAAAAATCCTGTAAAAATCAGTACGCTTCCCCCTAATAATACCAGTGCTTCCATTAGTTATACTCTTTACCTTGTTTTTGTTCGAAACTCCATCGATCCCAGTATCCTTTTTGATGCATGATTTTATTTCCTTCAAAAGTAAAAAATCCGCAGCCCTCTAGTCCATTAGGATCCTTCCATTCTAGCACGGCTTCATTGCCTTCGATAATAAGACGTTGAGGTTGGCACACCATATCAAAGTGTTCAAATTCGTAACGAAACATTTCGAGAATATCTTTTTTGCCTATTCGCTTGATGCCGGTTGCCACCTGAAAGTTAATGGCTTCTTCGTGGTACAAGTCCGTTAAGAGAGAGGCTTCCTTTTTATTGAATAAGTCTACCCAGCACAACATTAAATCTCTGATCATCTCAGTCAAAGATATGTGCTTGAAATGCCTATTTCAACTATGCTTGGTATTTATCAAATCACCAACTGTTTTTACTGCGATTGTAAAACTCAAAGTTGATTTTGAAAAAACTACGCGGTTGTTCGAATAGGTTTGAATATCCAATACAGTAATAAAGACCAATTTTAAATCGCTCTCTCCAGAGCTTGATCAGCTTATCGACACCGGCATAAGCTTCTACAAAGAATAGATTCCGTCGCTCAGGTGCGTATAATAAATTGGCGCCAACACTCTCATACATTTGGAAGTACTTCATAAAGGGGATTTTATTGATCAGCGCCCCGTTAAAATGGTGTCGGTAGTGAACCTCATAGTATCGATTGAAGGTATTAAAGGTGCTATCCAAGGTCTGAAAAGCATACATGGGAGGGGTGAATAGAAAATCATCTCCTCTGCGTTGATATCGATAATCAATCAAGCTAACATTATTTCTACCCATAAAACTTCCCGAGGTAGCTCTGATTTCACTATTACCAGCCGTTCCCCAAGGGAAGGCATGTTCAATACGGTACTCTAAATAGTCATAATCAATGGTACTACCAAACAAGTTGGGTATGGCCCTTTTATACTCCACTGAAAATGTGGGCCATTTTGAACCAAGAATGATTTTTTGTTTAGGTTCAGAAATGTATTTCTGAAATGGAGTATAAGACAAACGAATTCGACCAAAAATGGCGAGATGAGAATTGAAATCAGTAGGTGTATTGTTTTCGAATAAGCTATCACCTGATGGTGAAAATTCGAAATCTGCGATACTCTGTCTGTCGCTGATTTCCCCTGTGATTCTTAAGAAAAGACCATTTACAATCTCCTGGCGATGGTAAACCGTTAGATGGTTGTGCTGGTAAAAGTTATCCCTTCTGAATAAGTCAATATAAGCGGCGAATGGATTAATCAATCCAAAGTCTCTTCCGGCTTGAATGAAAACACGTTTTCTCTTGTATGGGTCATACAACGTGTTAAGTGCGACACTTCCTCTTAAATCTTTATTTAGTATACCGTAGGATAGGTTGGGTAATAGTTGGACCTCCTTTTTTGAATCGAATGTCTTTTTGATTCTATTCGCAAACAGCAAACGACCTCCTCCTGGCCACCAGGGTTGGTAAAAAAGCCATAAGGGCTGGAATGCCATGTCTATACCTTTTCTTCTATCCCTAAATTCTTGGCCCTCCAAGACAAGGGAGCGAAAAGACACCTTGTTTGTGATAGCTTCTAAACTGTCTAAATATCGGTCGGATGTGCGGACACGTTTGATGCTATCGCTTTGGTTAACAAATTTCTTTTCGATGGCCAATAAGGGCTGAACGCGGACCTTATTCCAATAACTCGTATCTCTTTCATAGGCCTCTTGTTCGGTGCGCGATAATTCTAAACCAAAGTGTCTTCTTGGGAACTTCGGATTGATTTTTACGCTGTCGTATTGAACTTTAGTTTCACCGTAATAACGAATACTACCTGCTTTATTTTCATAAACAAAACGTTGCGAATCAATGAAAATCAAACTATCCTGATTGATCCGATAATTTTGAATGAGTTTCATGGCATGGTATTCGGCCATAAGATGTGGAGGGATATTTAATTCGATGCGGGATGCATAAAAAGATGTATCAACGAGATGTATTTCCCCAGAAAAAGTTGCGTTGGATACTTGTCGCCCTCTGAATTTAATTTTCAAGACCCGGCCATGAGTTGGATGCTGATAACTCTCAACAAATTGAAATCGATAGGCGAGTATGGCATTGTTTGATAGAGGGGATAAAATGGGTAATGGACTTAATGCTGGCAAAGACATTAAGTTCTGATAGATATTAAAGTCACCTTCGGTAGTACTCAAATAAAACAAACTACTTTTATCGCCCCGGATACTCACGCCCTTTCTGTATTCCTTGATTTTATTTGGTGGTGCCCAGTCTCGGTGCAGGTGAATTTCAGCCATGTTGGCTTTGATCAAATCTGCGTTGATTTTTTTCTCTTCGCGGGAGTCAAAATTTGCCCGCATATATTGTTGGGGATTTTCAATTCGCTCAAATGCTTTGATGTAAACTTCCGCACTTTGGGCAGGAATTCGAGAGCTCCATACTTTCCGACGAGCAATGGCCTTTCTCATCATTTTAGGACCTGGGTCCTTCCATTTACTCGTAATTTCAACAGGTTCAACCCGAGGGGTCGTGCGCTGTAACATGATGGAAAGGGTGTCGTTTTTTTCATCTCTGGCCACATAAGACAGTCGATAATCGGCGTAATCAGGGTGGTTGAATACTAATTTGTAAGATCCGGGTCTAAGGTTCAACCGGAAGTATCCATCCAGTCCAGATTCTCCAAGTTTTGTGCCTATCTGATTGAAGATTTGTACTTGCGCTATGGGAGCAGCTTCATTATCCAAAACTAAACCTAATAACTGTTGGGAGCGAACAGGCGAAACCCAAAGTAAAATGATCCAAACACAATGATAAATGCGGGGCCCGCGGAAACGATATTTCATAGCAGGGCTCATTTCCAAAATCGAAAGAATGATTTTTCTTCCTTTTGGGGTTGGATACTGGGTATTTT
>Ga0181595_10003656_pt1 | contig 14561 bp, 15 predicted proteins | sample 041ome_7_FD_145604 | JGI IMG/M metagenome (GOLD analysis project Ga0181595, IMG submission 145604) | Coastal salt marsh microbial communities from the Groves Creek Marsh, Skidaway Island, Georgia - 041401AS metaG (spades assembly) | ecosystem: Environmental > Aquatic > Marine > Intertidal zone...
GATAAACTTCTCTTTTTTTGACAGTTCTACCGGGCAATCCCACTGACGTGATGAGGACATAATCAAATACTCTGAATGAAACAATTTGCGCATTTGATCATAGAGACGTTACAAAGTCGATCCCTGTATAATTTTTAAACTGATCGGTGTTCTAGATAGTCTGCAGGTTAAGCCAGCTTTTGCATCACCACCAAAATAACGTGCCAACCGCAGTGCGGTATCTGCAGTGATGCCTCGTTTCTCACGCACAATTTCATTAATTCTTTCCGGTGTTACCCTTAGAGCTTGCGCCAGTGCATTGGTAATCAACTCGAGTGGCTCCAGATAATCCTCGCGCAATACTTCACCTGGGTGTACTGCACGCATGCCATTTTTAAACATAGCTCCCCCTGTTAATAACAGACCGTCCGGGAGCTGATTCCGAAGGCTTTTGGAAGGTTTTACCCCGCGAAGATTGTCTAAAAATATAGGCAGCCTCGTTATTCTCATCCCTCTTTAATGCTTTGTTAGTTGCCCTATCACGACACCAATGCTAACATTTGTACACACAAAGAAAAGGGGCTAACCATGGATACCAGAATTCAATTTCGTGTAGACGAAGAGATAAAACGCTTAGCTCAACAAATGGCTGAAAGCCAAGGCCGAACGCTTAGCGATGCTTGTCGTGAACTCACTGAACAATTGGCAGAGCAACAACGCAAGGCTTTATCTCATGACGCGTGGCTAACTGAACAAGTAAATCAAGCATTTGAGAAGCTTGACTCAGGAAAAGCGATATTCGTTGAACATAACATAGCCAAAACTCGAATGGCTGAACGTAAAGCTAAAATCCGAAATCAAGGCCACGCATGATTTTCTGGGAAGAAGCCTCACTCAATGATCGTGAGAAAATTTTCGAATTTCTTTACGACTTTAATCCCACTGCGGCTGAAAAAACTGATGAACTCATTGAAAACAAAGTCGAAAATTTGCTTGAACAACCACTAATGGGTGTTCAACGTGACGGAATTCGCGGTAGATTACTGATTATCCCAGAAATATCCATGATTGTTTCATATTGGGTTGATGGTTCAAACATTCGTATAATGCGAGTTCTTCATCAAAAACAAAAATTCCCAACTTATTAAATTGTGGCAAACAGTGCCTGACTATGTGCTTGATATAGCAATGAATTTTTAGTTGTGTAGAAAAACATAGCAGTGTTAACAGTACCCATGACTGCCAAATCAGAAAACAAGAAACAGCTATTAGCGGTACGGTATGATGATGCCGATGTGGTTGCGGCGTTTATAGCAACCGGCAAAGGCTGGCAAACCCGAATGAACGCTGCGCTGCGCGACTGGCTAAAAACGCACTCGCCGCAAGATGACAATTAAATAAAAACCCGACACTAGGTCGGGTTTTCAGACAAGCTTAACTTACGCAGTAAACCTTACCGATAAGCCTCCGGGCTTGGGCATGAACACATCAGGTTGCGGTCGCCGTAGACGTCGTCGATACGGGTAACCGTTGGCCAGAACTTATTCTCTGCCACAAACTGCGCCGGGAAGGCGGCGTAGGTCCGCTCGTAGGCGCGATCCCAGCTTGGGTCCAGAATGTCGGCCATGGTATGTGGTGCGTAAGCCAGTGGGTTGTTATCCACAGTCCACTCGCCCGCTTCTACCTTGGCAATTTCTGCCCGGATGGTCGTCATCGCTTCGATAAACTTATCCAGTTCGGCTTTGCTCTCTGATTCCGTTGGTTCAATCATCAGCGTGCCGGCTACCGGGAAGCTCATGGTTGGTGAGTGGTAACCAAAGTCCATTAAGCGCTTGGCGATATCCATCTCGGTAATACCGCTGGCTTCTTTTAATGGCCGAATATCGATAATGCATTCGTGCGCCACGCGGCCATGAGTACCGACATACAGCACCGGGAAGTGCGGGTTCAGTTTCTTAGCAACGTAGTTCGCGTTCAGGATCGCGAATTCAGTGGCTTGCTTTAAGCCTTCGCTACCCATCATCGCGATATACATCCAGCTGATTGGCAGAATGCCGGCGCTACCAAAAGGTGCTGCCGATACTGCACCATTGCTCTCGCCGGTGCCGTCGATTTTTACGACCGCATGGTTCGGTAAGAACGGCGCTAAATGGCTCTTCACGCCGATTGGGCCCATACCCGGGCCGCCACCGCCGTGCGGGATACAGAAGGTTTTGTGCAGGTTTAGGTGCGATACGTCTGAGCCGATAAAGCCAGGCGAGGTTAAGCCCACCTGAGCATTCATATTGGCGCCGTCCATATACACCTGGCCGCCGTAGGAGTGGATCACCTCACACAGCTCGGCGATGGTTTCTTCAAATACACCGTGCGTAGACGGGTACGTCACCATAATGGCCGCTAAGCGATCGCCGACTTCTGCTGCTTTGGCTTTTAAGTCGGCCATATCGATATTGCCTGACTTATCGCAGTCTACCAGCACAACTTCGTAGTTGGTCATGGCCGCAGTAGCCGGGTTAGTACCGTGCGCCGATACCGGAATTAAACAGATATTACGATGACCTTCGCCACGGCTTTCGTGGTACTTACGAATGGCCACCATACCGGCGTATTCGCCCTGCGCGCCTGAGTTTGGCTGCATCGAGATATTGTCATAGCCAGTGATATTAACCAGCCAGTCGCCCAGCTCGTTAATCATCTGGTAGTAACCTTCGGCCTGATCGCGTGGCACGAACGGGTGCAGAGATGCGAACTCTGGCCAGGTGATTGGGATCATCTCGGCGGTGGCGTTCAGTTTCATCGTGCATGAACCTAACGAAATCATCGAGTGGTTCAGCGCTAAGTCTTTGTTTTCCAGCTTTTTGATATAACGCAGCATCTCAGTTTCGCTGTGATACTGGTTAAATACCGGGTGGCTTAATACCGCAGAGGTGCGTACTAAGTCGGCCGGGATAGAGGTAGAGCCATTAGCAACGATCTGTGCATCTAAGGTGTTAACGTCTAAACCATGGCCGGCACCTAATACGATATCAAACAGCTGTGCGATATCACCAGCCTGAGTGGCTTCGCTAAAGCTTACCGCCAGGCTATCGGCCACGTCCGTACGCAGGTTAACACCGGCTGCTAAGCCGCGGGCAACAACGGCAGCGCGATCAGCAACCTTAAAGGTAACGGTATCAAACCAGTGGCTATTGACCAGGGCAACACCTTTGGCTTTTAAGCCAGCAGCGAAGATATCGGCGCTGCGGTGAATGCGCTCGGCGATATCTTTTAAGCCTTGCGGGCCATGGTACACGGCATAGAAGGAGGCGATATTGGCCAGTAATACCTGAGCAGTACAGATGTTCGAGTTGGCTTTTTCACGGCGGATATGCTGCTCGCGGGTTTGCATTGCCATCCGCAGTGCCTGATTGCCACGGCGATCTTTTGATACACCGATAATCCGGCCTGGCATAGAGCGCTTATAGGCATCGCGGGTCGCGAAAAAGGCGGCGTGTGGGCCACCAAAGGCCATTGGCACACCAAAGCGCTGCATAGAGCCTAATACGACATCGGCTCCCAGCTCGCCCGGTGCTTTTAACAGCATTAACGCCATTGGGTCTGTTGCTACCGCAACCACGGCTTTTTTCGCCTGTAGCGCGGCAATTAAGGCGCTGTCGTTACGGATATCACCATTAGTAGTTGGGTATTGTAATAAGGCACCGAATACGTCCTGCTCAGCGGCTGCGCTGGCTTTACCCACCACGATATCAAAACCAAACATTTCGGCGCGGGTTTTTACCACGTCGATGGTTTGTGGGTGCACGTCGTCAGCAATAAAATACAGGTTAGACTTGCTCTTAGTCACGCGCTTGGCCAGGGCCATGGCTTCGGCAGCGGCGGTTGCTTCGTCCAGCAGCGAGGCGCTGGCCAGCTCCATACCAGTGATATCTAAGGATAACTGTTGGAAGTTTAACAGTGACTCTAAACGGCCCTGGGCAATTTCCGGCTGGTATGGCGTGTACGCGGTGTACCAGCCCGGGTTTTCCAGCACGTTACGTAAAATAACATGCGGGGTCAGTGTTGGGTGGTAACCCATACCAATGTAAGACTTATACATTTTATTTTTAGACGCAGCAGCCTTTAAATACGCCAGGGCGTCTACTTCAGTGCGGCTGTCGCCAATGGCCAAAGGTTTTGGCAGGCGAATGCTCTGCGGCACGGTTTGCGCAATCAGCTGCTCGATGCTGTCTACGCCCAATTCCTGCAACATGGCAGTGGTTTCGGCAGCGTCGGGGCCAATATGGCGCTGGATAAATTCGTCGTGTTTCGCAAGTTGCGTCAGGGTTTTCACAGCGGTATGGGTCATGCTCATTATCCTGGTAATGCTTTCTAACATAAAGCCCCGTTATCTACGGGGCTTTAGGGTGGCAGGATCTGCCGTAATATTAAGCTTCGTCAATCGCGCTCTGATAACCGGCGGCGTCTAACAGACTGCCAAGCTCAGCTTCGTCTGCGATTTTAATCTTAAACATCCAGCCATCTTCGTACGGGCTGCTGTTTACCAGCTCTGGCGAGTCGCTCAGGGCATCGTTTACGGCAACAATTTCACCTGAAACCGGCGCATAAATGTCTGATGCTGCTTTAACTGACTCAGCCACGGCAACATCGTCACCTTGTGCTACAGACTCACCAACTTCTGGTAATTCAACGAATACCATATCACCCAGTAATTCCTGAGCGTGCTCAGTGATACCTACGGTGTAGATGCCATCGCCTTCAGCGCGCAGCCATTCGTGGCTGGATGCGTATTTTAAGTTTGCAGGAATGTTGCTCATTGTAAGTTCCTTAGCTGTGTGTTCTTGCCACCTGCCGCCCTGTTAGCACAGGCACGGCCAGGTGAAGCCTCTCTGGTCTTTCCGGCAGCAGGCCGGCATCGTTATTGTATTATTTTTGGCCAGCTATAAAGCTTAGACCAGTTTTTTACCCATGCGCACAAAGGCCGGCTTTACTACTTTTACCGGCACCAGTTTACCGCGAATATCCACTTCTGCTGTTTCACCGGTCGCGGCAGGTACTCGCGCCAGCGCAATACTAAAGCCCAGCGTCGGCGAGAAAGTACCCGAGGTGATTTCACCTTCACCGGCGGCAGTAATCACTTTCTGGCCATGGCGCAATACCCCTTTTTGCTCCATCACCAAACCCACCAGCTTGGCGGTGCCGGCGGCTTTGGCCTGCTCCAGCGCAGTGCGGCCAATAAAGTTACGATCGCTAGGCTCCCACGCAATGGTCCAGCCCATATTGGTAGCCAGTGGTGATACCGTTTCGTCCATATCCTGACCGTACAGGTTCATACCGGCTTCTAACCGCAGGGTGTCGCGGGCGCCTAAACCACAGGGTTTGACGCCGGCAGTTACCAGCTGTTGCCAGAAGTCTGCCGCCTGCTCGTTTGGCAGCGCAATTTCGTAACCGTCTTCACCGGTATAACCGGTGGTAGCGATAAATAAGTCACCCGCCTGCACGCCAAAAAATGGCTTCATGCCGGCGACGGCCGCTTGCTGCTCCGCCGTTAATAAGGTTGCGACTTTGGCTTTGGCATTCGGGCCCTGCACGGCAATCATCGCAAATTCCGGACGCTCGGTTACCGTAACATTAAAGGCTTTGGCTTCGGCGTTGATATGGGCTAAGTCTTTTTCGCGGGTGGCAGAGTTCACCACTAGGCGTAAGAAATCTTCTTGCAGGAAGTACACGATTAAATCGTCAATGACGCCGCCGGTGCTGTTTAACATGCCGCTGTACAGGGCTTTGCCGGGGGTGGTGAGTTTGGCAACGTCGTTGGCTAATAAATAACGCAGGAAGTTACGGGTATTGGCACCGGTTAAGTCAACAATGGTCATATGCGACACATCAAACATGCCGGCATCCTGACGGACGGCGTGGTGTTCTTCAATCTGAGAGCCGTAGTTAATTGGCATATCCCAGCCGAAGAAATCGACCATTTTCGCACCAGCAGCCAGATGGCTGGCGTGTAACGCGGTTTTTTGAGCCATTATTTTTTCCTGTTTATTATGCGGGCCGGCAGCTTAATATTGAGCTTGGCAAATAAACCTTTGTTATCAGCCTATTACGCAATATTGCTACCAGTCTGACTAAAAAATACTGCTCGATTATACCCGATCAACCCGCCAGCAAACAGCCCAATTTGGATTACTTTTTGTAATGCGACAGCTGGGGTTACCAAAAAAACTAAGGCAAATTTATGACAGCCATAATTGCTACAGCTATGGTTTGGCTAAAGCCGGTAAATCACCGCTATTACCCAGTGCCTGTGCCATCAGCTGCTGTTTAACAAAAGGCAGTTTATCGGCCAGCAGCAAACCTGCGCCGCGCAAAAATTTTAATGCCGGCTGCTCATTACTAAAACCACGTTTGAAAGCTTCCATCGCCGCGATCATGCTTTGCGCTTCGGCCTTACGCCAACGCTGATACGTCTGTAACACGCGGGGGGCAAATAGTGGTTTACCCGCCTGCTGTTGTTTGCCTAACAATTCAGCCAAGGCAGTCACATCCATTAAACCCAGGTTCATGCCCTGCCCGGCCAACGGATGAATACTATGCGCCGCATCGGCCACCAGCACCACACGGCCACGCACCCAATCACTGGCATAACGCATCCGTAGTGGATGCACACTGCGCGCTGTTGTCAGCGTTAAACAACCCAGTACACTTTGGCTGGCGGCGGTTAGGGCGCGCGCAAAGGCAGCATCATCCAGCGCCATCAGTTCGCTGGCACGGCTGGTTTCTGCACTCCAGACAATAGAGCAATGCTTAGGATCCGGTAGTGGCAGCAGCGCCAGTGGTCCGGTCGGTAAAAACACCTGCCGCGCCGTCGCCTGATGTGGCTCATCGCAGTGGATCACCGCCACTATCGCATCCTGCTGATAGTCCCAGTGTGTCAGGGGTAGCTGCAGCTGCTGGCGCACGTATGAATTTACGCCATCGGCGCCAACCAGTAACTCGCTGAGTAAGATCTCGCCGCTGCTCAGTTGCAGCAGCACCTCACGTTCCGATTGCACTAACTGCTGAATTTGGGCACCAAAATAACAGCGGATCGCCGGCTGTTGCTGTACTTTTTGATACAGCTGCTGGCGAATCGCTTCGTTATCACAGATCCAGCCTAAATCGGCTGGCTGTGGTGGTTCGGCGGCAAAATGAATGCGGCCAAAGCTGTCGGCATCCCACACCTGCATTTGCTGATAAGCAGCGGCCTGCGCGGCTATGCCATCCCACACGCCTAAATGGGCCAGCACCCGTTGTGAGGCCGGATTAAGGGCGCTTACGCGCAAATAGGCAGGGGTTGCCGGCAGTGGCTCGGCGCCCTTTTCCACCAGCGCCACCTTTAAGCCCTGCTCTGCCAATAACAGCGCCAAGGTTAAGCCGGCACTACCGGCGCCAACAATGGTGACATCAAGATTTTGCATAAAGAGTTCCATAACCCATAGTTTGCCGCGCGAGTGGCGTCTTAAGCGGATCGCACAGCAGCATCGCCGTCAGGCCAAGATTACGCGCCAGCGCCACCAGGCGTGAGCGGTTAGAAAAGGTGCGCACTAAGGCATCGGTCAGCCAGATCACCTGCTGCATATCGGCCTGGCGTTGCTGCTGATAGGCACGCAGCAGCGCATAGCCACCGGCATCGGCTAAACCTTGCTCTGAAAGCAGTTGGCTTAAACAGGCAATATCACGCAGGGCCAGATTAAAGCCCTGGCCGGCAATAGGGTGCAGGTTATGCAAGCTGTTACCTAACAATGCGGTGCGGTGATTCACCACCTGTTGGCTTTGCTTTAACACCAGCGGGTAAGCGGCGCGGCTGCCCACTGTAGTAAAGACGCCGGCCCGATAACCAAATGCCTGTTGAATTTGCGCTAAAAATTCGCTGTCACTGAGTGCCAGTAACAGCGGCACCTGCTCCGGCGGTACCGTCCAGACCAGCGAATAGCGGTTTTGGGTCAGGGGTAGTAAGGCAATAGGGCCATGCTCGGTAAAGCGCTCGAATGCCTTATATTGATGCGCACTGCTAAGCGCCAGATTGGCGATAATGGCCGCTTGCGGATAAGGCTGCTCGGTTAAACTAAAACCGGCCAGCTGCCGGGTATTGGAAGCGCCGCCTTCGGCGATCACCAGTAAGCGGGTACTCACACTCCTGCCATCATCTAAGGTCAGCTGTTGCCAAGCTTGCTGTTTGTCGATGGCGGCGATGCTGCGCGGCTGCAACCGGCTTAAATTCGGATGGCTCACTAACGCCTGATACAGCGCAGCGCCAATATGCTCCACTTCAATCACCTGCCCCAGGGCGGGCAAACGGTATTCGTCGGCACTAAGCCAGGTTTTGCCAAAATGGCCACGATCGGATACCGCTATAGTTTTGATTGGGCAGGCCTGCTGGGCCAGTTGCGGCCAGAGTTGCCAGCGTTGTAATAATTCGACACTGGCCGCCGCCAGCGCAATACTGCGGCTATCAAAACTGGCTTTGGATACCGGCGCTTCAGCCTGCTCGATAATGGCGACCTTTAATGCCGGCGCCTGGCGTAATAATGCCAGTGCCAACATCGAGCCGGCCATGCCACCGCCGGCAATCACCAGATCAAAATCGACTGTGGTAGTGCTTGTTACTTGCACGGCTTACCTTATTTGTTGTCTGTTTGTGCTGTTACTGCTTAGCGTCAGAGCGCCAGGCTAACGATTGGCCATCAGAGCTTCCACTTCCGCCAGGGCTTTGACACAGCCAGCAGTCAGGTTGTCATGGCCATCCGCGGTCACCAGAATATTATCTTCGATCCGGATTGCCAGACCCCACCATTTTTCGGCCGCCTCGCTACCCGGTGCGATATACAGGCCGGGTTCAATCGTCAGCACCATGCCGGGTTGAAACGGCCGATCGTCACCAGCGACCTTGTAGGCGCCGACATCATGTACGTCCAGCCCCAGCCAATGGCCTATACCGTGCATAAAATACTGCTTACAGGCTTTACTGGTTATGAGCTCGGTCAAATCACCGTGCAAAATACCTAATTCCAGCAACCCTTTGGTCAGCACCTGCTCGGCAATGGCATTTAACTGGGCAAAGGTGCAACCGGGTTTAACCGCGGCGATACAGCAGAGCTGGGCGTCTAATACCAGCTGATACAGCGCCGCCTGCTCCGGGGTAAAACGGCCATTTACCGGGAAGGTGCGGCTAATATCAGCGGCATAGCCCTGTAACTCGCAGCCGGCATCAATTAATACCAGCTCGCCATCAGTCAGCTGGCTGCTATTTTCGGTGTAATGCAAAATACAGCCGTTGTCGCCACTACCGACTATGGTGTTATAGGCCGCGAAACGGGCACCATGCAGCGCAAACTCATGCAGGATCTCGGCTTCTAACTGATATTCCCAGCCGCCGGCATGGCAAAAACGCATGGCGCGATGATGAGCCTGAGTGCTGATTTGGCCGGCGCGACGCATTATCGCAATTTCGTCGGCACTTTTTATCAGCCGTTGTTCGCTGCTATAAGGCCTAAGGTCCATCAGCGCCACCGGCGCCTGCTCACCGCGTTTTTCACGCTGTCTGAGCCCCTGCATAATGGTCAGCACTTCCTGCTGCAATGCCGGTTCATCACCTAAATTCAGATACACCGCCTGCATACCATTTAATGCCTGCTGCAAGCTGACGCTACGTTCACTCAGACTGATGGCATTTAAGCCCAGGGTAGTCAGCGCCGCAGCTGGCCCCAGCCGCCGGCCCTGCCACATTTCGGCAAAGGGATCTTTGTCGCGACAGAGCAACAAGCTGCGGCACTCGCCAGCAGTGGTTTTAGTTAAAATCAGTAAGGCATCAGGCTCGTTAAAGCCGGTGTAATACCAAAAGTCACTGTGCTGCCGAAACGGATATTCGGTATCGCGGCTACGAGTTTGCTCGGCAGCCGCACTCAGTAATACCACAGAGCGCTCTGGCAGTTGCGCTAGCAGTTGCTGACGCCGCTGCTGATAGACTTCGATTTGCATCAGCTTAAGAACTCTGTTCGCTGGATGGTAAATCCTTACCATCTAATAAAATTTTGTTGTTACGCCATTGCACACTGTATTGGCCAAGCTTTCGTTTCTTGTCCAATGCATTCTTTACCGCCTGACGCAGAGAATCGTGCGTTGTTGTGGTAAGTACTTCGACGTGTTGCTCAGTTTTCATTTGACGATTCCTCTAACAGCAATTTGAACAAGGTTTGATCATGCACTGTTCGACTACTTTGCGACTGCTCGAAAATTAATATCGGCTCATCACTCGCATTTAAGTAGCACTGGCAATGATCAACCAGAGGTGCGAAATGATTAAGCAAATTCGACAAACTTCTCGGAAAGCGACGTCTTACATCCTGGGTTGGAATATTATGCCCGCCATGTGCAACACGTTCCGCCACCCTTAGCAGAGAAACGTCAACACTAGGTAAAGCTAGATAAATCAATTCAACACGCCAACCTTTTGCTTGTAAGTTCTTCACCAGTTTTAAGTACGTCTTGCCAGCTAACGTGGTTTCAAATGCGAAGGACTCTGACGCCTGAATACGTTTTTCAAGCTCCGATAAGAAAATGCGACTCGCATTCATCAGCTCAATTTCAGGATTCAGCGGTGAAAGACCAGCGGCGATCAAATCAGCATTTATAAAATGATGACAGCGAACAACATTTGGCAAAAACTCTAGCGCAAAAGTCGTTTTTCCTGCACCATTCGGGCCAGCAATGATCCAGCAAGTTGGCATCTAATCTCTTTCCTCTGATACAGGTAGTAACTTGCCCAATTTTAGTACACGAGCTTTCAGTGTAGTGTTTTATTTAACGGGCCCTTTACCGCCGGTCGCTGCCCGACTTCGTTATAGCAGCTAAACACCATCAGCCGGATATGTTCCAGTACCAGGAAATAGGCTTCTTCGTTTTCTTCGGCGCTGGCATCGTCCTGCGTACTAAGGTCAACCTTAGTCACTTCGCTAAGCTGATTCACGGCTTCGCGCACTTCTTCGCTTAATAACGATAAATCGGTTTGTTGTACCGAAAATCCGACTAAAAATGCTTGCGCCCACTCCACCATCGCTTCCAGCCGCTCGATCAGTGCATCATCGTCATGCGGCAGCAACAACGCGAAATCATAGTCGGCAGCACTCAGGCTTTGTGAGGTATTGCTGATCAGCTGCTGCACGTCGGTTTTTAGCGCCTGAGGCAAGGCCTGACCGTCATTTAAAAAGTCGTGCAGCACCGGCAAAAACTCGCTGGCATCGGCTGGCATACCGCCACACAGCAGGCCACTGATTAAACCATGCAATTCTGCGGCAGAAGCCATCACATAGGCTGCATCCAGGGCTGCGCTCCAGCGCTCATAGCTTTGTACCAGTGATAATGGCATACCATGCCCCTTTTTTAACTAAACCTAGCTATGCTACCACTGCACAACGGCTACGCCAACCTGTGCCTAAACAAGCAGCAGTTGGCCGCATTTTGCCGGGCATTGTTTCTCATCGCGATAAAAGCGGTGTTATACTGAGAGCGTTCTCTGGGTTGTTGGTGTTTTGTCGATGTCCCTGAGCCGATAATTGTTTTATTTAGGAATGTTTCTGCGTCGCTTTTGTGCAAGCCCGGCTAGTACCGGGAAGCCTACGGTGGCCATTAGCGTTCCGCCTTGAACCTTGGGTTCAAGGGCTGATACAGGGCACGGCAACTTCGGAGAACACTTCTGCACTCTCTTCTTCCTGACAGCGAGGGTTATGAATTGCTAAATCGGGCACAACTGCGAACTGAAATCCGTAACCGGCGGCAACAGCTAAGCGCTCAGGCGCAGCAGGACGCAGCTATCGGATTAGTGCGGCAACTGCTCCCCTGTGCTGAGGTATTGACGGCGCAACATATCGCGCTCTATCTGAGTAATGACAGTGAAATAGATACCACGGCGTTAATCCAGGCCTTATGGCAGGCCGGCAAAACCCTGTACCTACCTATTTTGCACCCGTTTTGTGCCGGCTATCTGATTTTTCAGCATTATCAGCCGACTACGCCATTAGTACCCAATCGCTTTGGTATTCCGGAGCCAAAACTGAACTGTGCTGAACTACTGCCGGTGCAGCAGCTGGATCTGATTTTTACCCCTTTAGTCGCGTTCGATAGCCTTGGGCAACGCCTTGGCATGGGTGGTGGCTTTTATGACCGTACCTTGTCGCAGTTAGCCGCCAATCATCATTGCCGGCTAATCGGTTTGGCGCATGATTGCCAACAAGTGCCGCAGTTACCAGTCGAGCCCTGGGACCAGCCTCTGCATGCGGTAGCAACCGGCAGCCGGCTGCTGCGTTTTAGCCGCTAGTTTTTGCCGAAAATTATCCGCGCTAACTAACACTGTCTTTTTTTCTGGCAGCCGATATACTATCCATCTTTATGGCTAAACGCATAAAGCGAACCCTCCATGACACAAGATGAAATGAAACGCAACGCGGCCCGCGCCGCCGTGGCCTATATCGAGCCACAGACCATTGTCGGTGTCGGCACCGGCTCAACCGTTAACCACTTTATTGACGCCCTGGCTGAGATTAAAGATAAGCTCGCCGGCGCTGTCTCCAGCTCTGAACAATCTACCGCCCGCTTAAAGGCACTGGGCATTCCGGTGCTGGATTTAAACAGCATCAGCGGCTTTGGCGTCTATGTTGATGGCGCCGACGAAATTAACGCCGCTAAACAAATGATTAAAGGCGGTGGTGCCGCCTTAACCCGCGAAAAAATTGTCGCCGCCGTCGCCAAAACCTTTATCTGTATTGTCGATAGTACCAAGCAGGTTGAGGTATTAGGCAAGTTCCCGCTACCCGTTGAAGTGATCCCGATGGCCAGCAGCTATGTCAGCCGCGAACTGGCAAAACTGGGTGGTAAACCGGTCGTACGTGAAGGCGTGGTCACCGATAACGGTAATCTGATTATTGATGTTCACGGTTTACGTATCAGCGAGCCGTTAGCGCTGGAGCAGCAGATTAATAATATCGTTGGTGTTGTTACCAATGGCATCTTTGCCGCTCGCGCCGCCGATCTGGTCTTGGTAGGTAGCGCTGAGGGTACTCAGGTACTGCGCTAATACTAAGCAAAACATTTGATAGAACTGTTTTTATAACAATAGCCCCGCTTAAGGGGCAGTGAAGACAACCGGGCAGCATTTTTATTAAGCACAAGAGAAGTGACCATGGAAAAATTTTCGCTGGCAAAAGACAAAATTAAGATCCTGCTGCTGGAAGGCCTGCACCAGAGTGCCGTGCAAACCTTTAAAGATCACGGCTACAGCAATATCGAGTATCTGAAAACCTCGCTGCCGGAAGACGAGTTGATTGAGCGGATTAAAGATGCCCACTTTATCGGCATTCGCTCACGCACCCAGCTTACCGACAAGGTGTTAGAGGCAGCATCCAAGCTGGTGGCGATCGGCTGCTTCTGTATCGGTACCAATCAGGTGGATCTGGATGCGGCGTTAAGACGCGCTATCCCGGTGTTTAATGCGCCTTTTTCTAATACCCGCTCGGTGGCTGAACTGGTGCTGGGACAAATTATTATGTTACTGCGCGGTATTCCGCAGCGTAATGCCGCGGCTCATCGTGGCGAGTGGTTAAAAACCGCCGACAACTCCTTTGAAGCGCGCGGTAAAACGCTCGGTATTATCGGCTATGGCCATATCGGTACCCAACTTGGCATTATGGCTGAGAATATCGGTATGCGGGTGCAGTTTTACGATATCGAAAACAAGCTGGTACTGGGCAATGCGGTACAGGTAGATTTAGGCAGCTTACTGAAGACTTCCGATGTGATCAGCCTGCATGTGCCGGAAACACCGCAAACCAAAAATATGATTGGCGAAGCCGAACTGGAGCTGATGAAGCACGGTGCTATCCTGATCAATGCCTCGCGTGGCACTGTGGTTGATATCGATGCCCTGACCAGCGCGTTACAAAGCAAAAAGCTGGCCGGCGCCGCCATCGATGTATTCCCGGTAGAGCCTAAAGGCAACGACGAAGAATTTATCTCGCCACTGCGCCAGTTCGATAATGTGATTTTAACACCGCATATCGGTGGCTCTACCCAGGAAGCGCAGGAGAATATCGGCTTTGAAGTCGCCGGTAAGTTGGTGAAATACAGTGATAACGGCTCGACCCTGTCGGCGGTGAATTTCCCGGAAGTGTCGCTGCCTGAGCATAAAGGTCGCTCACGCCTGCTGCATATCCACAAAAACCAACCGGGTATGCTGACCAAGATCAACGAAGCCTTTGCCCGGCATAATATCAATATCTCCGGCCAATATCTGCAAACGGTGCAGGACATTGGTTATGTGGTCATTGATATTGACTCGGCCGATCATGAACTGGCACTAAATGAGTTAAAAGCCATTCCCGGTACCTTAAGAGCCCGAGTGCTGCATTAAACGCAGTATATTAAAATCGGCATAGGGGAGATCATATTATCTGATCTACCCCTGCCACACCACCCGGCATGCGGGTCCGCACCGGGCGGTTCGAGAAGTTGAGGTCATGAGAGTCTTATAAGTCCTTGTTTGTCAAAGTAGC